>OGYR01000008.1_pt1 | contig 253449 bp, 204 predicted proteins | sample 1576661 | NCBI WGS metagenome assembly OGYR01 (sample SAMEA3541490, study PRJEB24748) | human gut metagenome | biome: human gut; feature: human-associated habitat; material: faeces | place: China | collected 2012
GGGATGGTTGAGAAACCGGGAAGATATTATTTTATCTTCCCACACAAACTGATTTGCAGTCACTGGCAGACAACAACAGGGGCTTATAAGTGCGGAGAGCATTGGCAAGTCAGTTTATGTGAGGAGATAAAGTGTGCACAGAATATCAAATCAAAATAAAAATAAGAATGGAGATTTTAAATTATGAATAGAGCAGTTATATATTTTGGAGCAACAGGAAACGCAGCAGCAGACCAGATGGTTATGCAGGTTCTTGAGGAGTATTGTGCCTTGAATGACTATGATGTAGTCGCAGTTGTTTCAGAGAACGCAAGACCGGAGGGAATGTCATTCCCTATGAAGTTTGCTTTTGTTGGTATGGCAGAAGTGGAAGATGTTGATGTGGTTGTTACTCTTATGAGTGATATGGTCGGTGATTGTGAAGAAACAATTATGGATAATATCATTATGCTTGGAGAGTACGGCATTACGGTTGAGACAGTTAATAATGATATGGCTGGATATTATCAGAAGATGGAGCAGGCAGGAGATAAGGAAGATAACGGCATTGCTTCGCTTATCGATTTTATATCAGTATTTTTCAAGCGTCTCAGAGCTGGCAGATAGGAGGCTCTATGAGTAAGTGTTGTGTTATCTGCGTAGGCAGAAATGCCGACAGAGCCGCAGACAGGATAGAAGCATATGCGAAGAAAGCGGACTTTGAGATTGTGGAAACAATCTTTAAGAATACAAAGTCCGTGGAAAGATTAAGGTATTATATCGAAAGAGATTCCATTATCAGTATTCTGGTAAGCAGTATCTATGATATTTCATCGGACAAAGATGTGGTAAAGGGTATTATGGAGCTTGCAGCGGAGCACGGTATCAGTATCAATGACGAGAGCAGGGGCTATGAACCTGCTCTTATCTCTTTTGAGGAGGACAATGCCTGACAGAAAGAAATTAAGCCTAGTGACCTTCTCATCAGAAACAGTGGTGTTTGATGAGAAAGGAAACAGAGTTGTAGCCTGCCCTACGGAACAGGAAGCGGTTGAATATATCCGTGGGCAGGAAATGCCAGTTGACAGACAAGGAAGTGAATAGAATGAGTGAAATAAGACGAGGCGATATCTGGATGGTTGATTTTGGAGCACCGGAAGATGAGTATGACCACAAGCTCCACGGTATCAGACCAGTAGTAATCGTGAGTAATGACAGTGCAAACAGACATAGCACGGTATTCCACGCAGTACCTCTTACAAGTAAGGTTCACAAAAAGACATACCTGCCAACACATATTTTTATCAGTTCTTATAAGGCAGTAGGATTAAGGACGAACAGTATCGCTCAGTGTGAGCAGTTATGTGATGTGAATGATACCGACCTGATAGAAAAAATCGGTGAAGTGAGCAGAAAGCAGTTACAACAGATAACAAAAGGTATGCAGATCCAGTTAGGAATGAGTAAGTAAACATAATAATCCAATCGCATAAATTCCAGCCGGGGCGAAAGCTCCGGTGTTACATAGCCGTCAGAATATCTGGCGGCTTAATTTGATTGGAGGGATAGGATGACAGCACAGGAATATCGAAAGATGTTAGAGGCGGATTTTAGTGATACAAATATTTCTGAAATGCCCGATCTTGCAAAAGTAAAAATAAATCCTGACAAGAGCCAGATAGAACGTCAGAAGGAATACTTAAAAAAGGTAGGTAATCCATATATGGTGCGTGTTGGCAATATGAAAATCAAGGTGAGATTTGCAAATAATGGGATTTCTTTTAATCAGGCATTTGAAAATTTATTATTAAATATCTAAAAAAGTGAAAATTGAGATAGAAATTAAGGGGATTATGTGCTAATATATATACGGACTAATTAGCGTGGTCCCCTATATTTTTCTTCTACGAACAAATATAGGAGGTAAGCCACAATGAAAACAATCAATAAAATTTATCACGCCGCCATTTATGTTCGTTTATCGAAGGAAGATGGTGATGTCTCAAATACTGCGAAAACAGAAAGTAACAGTATTTCAAACCAGAAATCTCTGGTAAGGGAATTTCTAAAAAATCATAAAGATATAGTAATAGAAAAAGAATATGTTGATGACGGGTATTCAGGCTCTAATTTTGAAAGACCAGCTTTTCAGATGATGTTGGAGGACATTAAGAAAGGTATCATAGATTGTGTATGCACGAAAGATTTAAGTCGTTTTGGACGAGAATATATTGATTTGGGTATGTACATCGAAAGAGTGTTCCCAGCGTTAGGAGTTAGATTTATTGCAGTTAATGACCATTACGATAGTTTGGATAGCAGCAATAAATCAGACGAAATAGTCATTCCTTTTAAGAATTTGCTGAATGATGCGTATTGTAGAGATATTTCTGTGAAGATTAGAAGCCACTTGGAAATTAAAAGAAAGCAAGGGCAGTACATTGGAAATTATGTTTCTTATGGGTATAGGAAATGTGATGATGATAAGCATAAAATAGAGATTGATACTTATGCAGCAAATGTAGTAAAAGATATTTTTAGAATGAAATTACAGGGAATGAGTCAGGATGCCATAGCGTGTAAACTGAACGAAAATGGTATTCTTTGCCCTGCTGATTATAAAAAAAGCGAAGGCAGTAATTACCAGACAAGTTTTAAAATCAAAGATAAGTCAGGTTGGTCATCTACTACAGTCAGACGAATTTTGACAAATGAAATTTATATAGGAAATCTTGTGCAGGGTAAGCATACAACACCTAATCATAAAGTGAAGAAAATGTATGTTAAAGACGAGAGTGAATGGGTACGAATTGAAAAAAATCACGAGGCAATCGTTTCAGAACGTGATTTTGAGTTAGTGCAAAGATTACTTGCAATGGATACAAGAACAGCACCGGGGAATAATGAGGTCTATAATCTGTCAGGTTTGGTTATCTGTGCAGATTGTGGAGTACCTATGGTGAGAAAGAACAGTATATCTGGAGGCAGACATTATAGTTATTATATGTGTGCAACGAACAAATATAGTAAAAATTGCAGCTCACACAGGATTTCTGTAAATGAATTGGATAACGCCGTTTTAGAGTTATTGAAGGTTCACATTTCAAATATATTAGAGATTGATAAAATAATTGAATTGATTGGTATTATTCCATTCCAGCAGATAGATATGAAAAAGTTAGAGGAACGAAAGAAAGTTCTTGAATTTGAAGTCGAAAGATGTACAGAATTACGTTCTATGCTTTATTCAGATATGAAAGAGGGTGTTATCTCAAAAAGTGATTATATTGAGTTACACGCTGCATATGAAAATAAAAGAAAAGATGCCCAAATCGCAATTCATAAAATTGAATTGGAAATGGAATCTATTCTGGAAAAAAATAATGATAGCTTTAAATGGCTGGAGTATTTTAAGGAAAACAGAAATATCAAGGAATTAACAAGAAGTATTGCAGTTTCTTTGATTAGAGAAATTAAGGTATATGATAAGAAAAATATTGAAGTGACATTTGATTTTGATAATCCATACAAAACTTGCATAAAGAATATAGAAAATATGGGTTACAAAATAGATGTAGATTTATCTGGAAAATTGAATATTGAAAAGGAGGCTGTATAGTATGGCAAGAAAAAGCAGAAAAAATTTTTCACAGGCTAATTCTTCATATAATATGACATCGTTGGCAGCCTCTGAGATAATAAAAAAACCTAGATATTATAAAGTTGGTATATATGCGAGACTTTCTTTTGAATCAGAAATGAATAAGGAGAGAGATACTGTAGATACACAGATTAGTTTCATAAAGGATTATATAGCAAGACAGGACGATATGGAAATCTATGATGTGTATGCAGATATATCATTAACCGGAACTAATTTTAACAGACCTGAGTTTAATAGAATGATTGAGGATATTAAATCAGGGAAGATAAATACAATAATTACAAAAGATTTGAGCCGTCTTGGAAGAAATTATATTGAGTCAGGGACATACATTGAGAGAATATTCCCTATGTTTAATGTCAGATATATAGCGATTACAGACGATTTTGACTCGATAAGACCGGATGCAGATATTACAATGCCTTTGAAGAATATTGTTAATGAGTATTACTCTAAAGACTTATCAGATAAAGTCTGGACAGCATTTCGTTCTATATGGAAAAGTGGTTTATATGTGTGTGGAAGACCTCCGTATGGATATAAGAAAAACAGAGAAAAGAAGTGTTTGGAGATAGATGAATATGCAGCACAGGTCGTAAAGCGTATTTTTTCAATGTATCTCAATGGAATGAAATTGGCTGAAATTGCTAGGACACTTAAAAATGAAGGGATTCTTTCACCAAGTCAATATAGATATTCCAATATAGGTGATAAAGAAAAGTTTGATAAAGCAAAAGACTGGTATTATGTACAGGTAAAAGATATATTAAAGGATCAGCAGTATGTTGGTGACTCTGTACACGGTAAGTCGGGAGGAAAGTTAGGTGAGCATAGAACCAAAAGAAGAAATGATAAGGCAGATTGGATTATAATTCCTGATACACACGAAGCTATTGTTTCCAGAGAAGAATTTGCTATAGTGCAGAAAATGATTAGTGATAGTACAAAGCAGTTCAATGATGCGATAAACAGAGGAAGGCAAAAATCACCAGTACCAAAGAATAAATTTGTTGGAAAGTGTACTTGTGGGCAATGTGGTTCCAGAGTTTTTATCAAGCGTAGGGATACAGGAAAAAGTGAGTTCTATTATTATTGTGCAGGAGAGAAAAGCAGCGTTTTGTGCAGGGACAGGCATGTCAAAATTCCATATGAGGATTTTGATAGGAGCGTTTTTAGTGTAATAAAAAAACATATGCAGATATGTATAGAAAAAATATCCCTGATACAAAAATTGAACGCTACGGACTCTGCAAATATTCAGTATAAGGTTTTAAACAGGCAGCTTGATAAGCTGAGAAATGAAAGAAAGCGTATTATTTCAAGGGAAAAAGGCTTATATGAAGATTATAAGGATAAATTTATTACAGCAGAGGAGTATGTACAATTTCAAAAGGAATATAAGAAACAAATCGAAGATATAGACAGGCAGATTACGGAATATGAAAATCACATTAATAAGTATAGGAAGGATTTTCATTTAGATGAATCTTGGGAAAGTATTATAGCAAAATTTCAAGGAAAACGAATACTGACTCAGGAGATTGTAGACGCTTTTGTATCTGAGATAAAGATATATCCGGACAAGAATATAGAAGTGAAGTTGTACTATGATGATATGCTGGATCAGTTAGTATCTATAGCAGATGTAAGGGAGGCAGAGTGTAATGGCATATAATGTAATTGCAATATATCTTCGCCTTTCTTGTGAAGATACAGATATTAATAGCAAAGATGAAAGTAATAGTATTACCAACCAGAGAAATCTTATTATGGAATATATCAAATCTGACGCAATTCTTTCAACTTATACTGTTAGAGAATATATTGATGATGGTATAAGCGGAACAAGGTTTGACAGAGAAGCATTTGAAGAAATGATGACACAGGTCAAAGAGGGCAATATACAAGTTATTATTACAAAAGATTACAGCCGTCTGGGTAGAGATTATCTGGAAGTTGGAAGATATCTGGAGTTTGTATTTCCGGTGCTTAAAGTAAGGTATATATCAGTAAATGATAATTATGACAGTAATAATTTTACAGGAGCAACAGGAGGAATGGAGGTTGCGGTAAAAAATGTTATAAATATGATGTATAGCAGAGACGCATCAAAAAAGGTACGAAGTGCAAGAACAACATTAGCAAAGGCTGGTAAGTTTATAGGACCGCAGGCTCCATATGGTTATAAGAGGTCTGAAAGTGATAAACAAAAGCTTGTTATTGATGAAGAACCTGCACAGGTGGTTAGACTTATATTTGAGATGGCTATTGAAGGGAAAAAGTATAAGCAAATTGCCAGATATTTGAATGTTAATAACATTGATACCCGTGTACAATATAAAGAAAGGCACGGTAAAAAGTGGAATCACCCAAGAAATTATGAAATAAAACAATGGAGTGCTTCAGCAGTTATGAATATATTGTTTAATGAGATTTATACGGGAACAATTATTTATGGAAAGACAGCGTGTAATGCTCAAACTGGTTATAAGTCAAAGAAAATGAATCCTGATAGTTGGATTATAGTGGAAAATTGTCACGAGCCGATAGTGTCAAAACAAACATTTGAGGAAGCACATAAAGTGATTAATAAGACAACCTGTAATCGAACCCAAAAGCAAGGTTCATATAAAAAAGCTATAATAATATGTGGTTGTTGTGGTAAAGGACTTGCAAATTCTTATGGGTATTATAAGTGTAGCTGCAATTATGATCCTAGTAAATATAACTGCCGCAATGTCAGAATGAAAACGGAAGAATTTGAGGCAGGTGTTATGCAATATATTAAGACAACAGCAGCAGGTATGCTTGAACATTTGCAGGCATATAAAAGACAAAGGAGTAGTTGTGTTGAGTTGCAAAAAGAAATTGATAAGCTGCAACAAATGAAAAGTAAGGCTGAAACTCAAAAGTTCCAGTTGTATGACGATTATACGAAAGGAATTGTCCAGAGAGATATTATGATATCTGAAAGGACAATGCTTACTGAGCATATTGGTGAAATTGAGATAGAGCTTCACAAACTTGAGTCTAAAATACAGTTGGAACAATGTATTAATAAAGCTGGTGAGGAAGAAACAATAGAGTTGTTATCCAAAATGGAGACATTTGACTTGGATCTTATTCGTCAGGTTGTAAAGCGTATCACAATGTATGATGACGGCAACATTCAATTTGAGTGGAATGTGGATGACTTTATACAGGTTAAATGATATACTTCATATAAGACTATTTTCAAGAACTATCGGTTTTAGATGGTTCTTGAAAATAAATTTTTTTGGTCTTTACTTGACACAAGCAGAGGTGGACCATTGTAATGGAGTGGTGATATAATATTGTGAACAAAATAGGTCTGAATTTAGAAGTAGAATGTTATTACTAAAATTTGTACAATGTACAGAAATAAGGAGTGACAATATGGAGATTAAAAGAAACGCATAATTTGCAGGAGAAATAAAGTATGATTATAAAATATGCCTCAAAAGAAGATGTTGAGGCGATTTCTGCTGTTGAGAGGGAATGTTTTCCTCCGTCAGAAGCAGCTACTGAAAAAGAGTTTATTGAAAGGGTAAAGCATTACGGAAATCATTTTTGGCTGATGTATGAAGCTGAAAAGCTGATTGCGTTCGTTGATGGATTTGTTACTGATGAATATGATTTAACCGATGAGATGTATGAAAATGCAGCCATGCACAATGAAAATGGTGCTTGGCAGATGATTTTCGGAGTGAATACACTGCCGGATTATCGCAAACACGGATACGCCGCACAATTGATTTGTCGTGCGGTTGACGATGCAAAGCAGCAAGGCCGCAAAGGGCTTGTTTTGACATGCAAGGAGCGGCTTATTCCGTATTATGAAAAATTTGGCTTTAAAGATGAAGGTGTGACGGATAAGTCTATACACGGAAATGTTGAGTGGCATCAAATGCGGCTGACTTTCTGATGAAATTTTTATGAATGAAAATTATATAATAAACAAATATAAAAATACAAAAAGAGGTACATATCATGGAATTACAGGATGTATTAAATGAAAGACGAAGTATCAGAAGTTATGATTCTGATAAAAAAGTTACAAAAGAGCAGCTTGAAATTATTATAAATGCAGCTATATTGGCTCCTTCATGGAAAAATTTACAGACGTCAAGATATTACTGCATTTTATCGGATGAAATGATTAAAGAATTCTCTGATAAATGTCTGCCGGAATTCAATCAGAAAAATTCAGAAGGAGCAGCACTTGTTGTAACTACATTTGTAAAAAATTGCGTGGGATTTGACAGATTATCAGGAGAGCCAGTCAATGAATGTGCCAACGGCTGGGGATATTATGATTTGGGGCTGCAAAATGAAAATTTTGTTCTTAAAGCCAAAGAATCGGGACTTGACACATTGATTATGGGAATTCGTGATGGTGAGGCAATAAGAGAATTTCTTAACGTACCCGAAACCGAACAGATTGTTTCTGTAATTGCAATCGGATATGCCGCTGATGCTGCTCAGATGCCAAAAAGAAAAAGTGTTTCGGACATAGCAAAATTTTATTAAATAATATGGTAACAAAGTGCTATAATAGATTAAATACAGGTAGTGACATTAAATGAATTTGTCAATAAATTTGAATTAAAATAAAGTTTTAATATTAAATTGGTATTATTAAGGTGATGGAATGGTATTATGAAAACAAGAGAAGAAGCACTGGCATATGGCCTATCATTTAAGGATACATATATAGAAGCTCCGTTTCATGATGAAAACTGGCAGCTTGTGAGAGTAAAAAGTAACAAAAAAGTTTTTTTGTGGACTTATGAACGGAATGGTTATATTAATCTTAATGTAAAAGTTTCACCTGAGTGGAGAGATTTCTGGCGAAGTGCCTATGCATCTGTAGTTGCGGGATATCATCAGAATAAGGAACATTGGAACACTATTATCCTTGACGGTTCAATACCGGATAAAGATATTAAAAGAATGATAGCGGAAAGCTATGACCTTGTATCTGACAGCCCGACAAAAAGAATATACAGTGCGGTTAAAAAGATTCCGAGAGGATGCGTAGCCACATATGGACAGATTGCTGAACTTGCAGGTGACAGAAAAATGGCACGTGCGGTTGGCAATGCATTGCATAAAAATCCTGATCCTGAAAATATTCCGTGCTACAGGGTTGTGAATTCCAAGGGAGAACTTTCGGGGGAGTTTGCGTTCGGAGGAGCAGGAAAACAGGCAGAACTGCTTGAAGCTGACGGAGTAGAAGTTATAAATGGAAAAGTTGATTTAAAGAAGTATGGCATGAATATTTATTTATAAAATTAAATCGACAATTTATATTTTATATGATAGACTTAAAAAGTAGCTTATATTAATGATTTATACGTTTTTTTGGATAAGGGACAGAATATGGAGAAGAACAAGAGATATAGTACGAGTTTATTTGTTATATTATGCCTGCTGCTCAATCTTTCGGGCAAGTGTCTGGCACAATGGCTTAAGCTTCCTATATGGATGGATTCTTTCGGAACTATAGCCGCCACATATGTGCTTGGTCCTGTATGTGGTGTTATTGTCGGAGTTACCCTTAATACATTATATTCTATAATTTATTCCTGGACATATATTTGTTATGCTGTTGTAAGTGCTTTAATTGCAGTAATTGCAGGAGTGTGTATCAAAAAAGATTACATGAAAACACTTCTAGGAGCACTGACGGCAAGCTTCTATATTGCATTTGTATCTTGTGTAGTGTCTGTAATTTTCAATTATATTTTTTTCAATGGTTATACAAATAATATTTGGGGAGACGGAGTTATTGACTCCCTTATAAGCATAGGTTTTAATAATATTATAAGTTACGCTGCGGGAGAATTTTATGTTGATTTTCTTGATAAGGTTATAGCGGTATTAATTTTGTTTGTTTTTGTGAAATTTGACAAAGGATGGAAAAGATTCGATAAAAGAGTAATATCGGTGTGTCTGATGTTTGCGTTGGTATCATCGGTTATAGCCCGGATTGGGCAGAATATGAATCTGTCAATAGAAGCACAGGCAAAAACCCAGAATGAACAACAAAAAGATTCTGATGTAATGGTACAATCAGATGACGATAAAATACAGGATTACAGTTCTTATCTTCAGACGGTGTATGGAAGAGAAAACGGAATACCGGGTGGCTGTGCCAATGATATTGTGCAGACGAATGACGGAATATTGTGGATAGGTACATACGGCGGGCTTTACAGATATAACGGAAAAGAATTCGTATGGATTGATGAGTATGATTCGATAAAAAGCGTTAATTGTATGTATCTTGATGAAGAGGGCAGATTATGGATAGGAACCAATGATAATGGCTTGTCTATTATGATAAACGAACAGGTTGCCAATGTTGTATCGGAAAAAGATGGTTTATCTGATGATGCTGTAAAATGTATAACACAGGGAACAGATGGCTGTTATTACGTCGGAACAACAGGCAAGATGTCGGTATTATCCATGGCGGGCGGACTTTCCGTAAAAAAGGTAATAGATGACGTCACATATGCTGTAAGCATTGATGCCGACAAGAGTGGAAATGTTGCAGTGGTAAGTGATAGCGGAAAATTAAGCATAATAAGGGATACGGATGTAATATCGCAATATATTCCGGCTGACGGAAGTACATATACAACCTGTACATTTGATGAAGATGGTATATTGTATGCAGGAACATCTGCAGATAGTATTGATGTATACAGAGTTGACGAAGGTATTCTTACGTTAATTGATAATCATAAATGTAATGAATTAAAAAATATAAAAAGCCTGAAATTTGTTGATAATATATCGTCAAGAGAAGAGATTTTATTCGTTTGTGCGGATAACGGAATAGGATATTATAACAACATCGGTGATTTTGTAAAACTTAATACGGGAAATTTTAACAGCTCAATAGATAACATGACTTATGATTATCAGGGAAATCTTTGGTTTGTATCATCGCGTCAGGGGATTTTAAGGCTCAGTAAATCAGCATTTACACAGCTCTACAATACATATAATACAGACAGCTCGGTAGTTAATACCGTTACATGGTGGAATGATGGATTTTACATAGGAACCGACAATGGATTATATGTTTCTAAAGATGAGAACACGAATACAAAGGGAAGATGTATCACACCTGTTATTGATGCGTTAAATGGCGTTAGAATTCGCTGCATAAAAGAGGACAGCAAAGGAAATCTGTGGATATGTACATCGGGTGCTGGTGTATATAAGCTGACAATTGACGGTGGTGTAAAAAAATATGATAAAAGCAACGGACTTAACGGCGAACTCTACAGAACGGTAACGGAATTGTCCGATAATACAATACTTGTTGCCGGGGATTCGGGAATGAGTTTTATAAAAGATGATGATTCAGTCTATAACATAGGAACACAGATGATAAACAGCAAGGTGCTGTGTACTTTGCAGGCAGATGATAAGACAATATTTGCGGGTACGGATGGAAATGGAATAGAAGTCATACGTGATGGTGTTATTGTGGGTAATTTCGGCAAAAATGAAGGACTTAGCTCGGAAGTTATTTTAAGAATGGTTGAGGACAGTTCCGGTGATGGCATATTTATTGTTACAAGCAACAGTATATGCTATATGGATAAGACACAAAATATACGTGTGCTTAAAAATTTTCCGTACTATAACAATTATGATATTGTCAATGGAAAAGATGACATGCTGTTTGTTTTGAGTTCTGCGGGGATTTTTGTGGTAGATGAGAAAAAGCTGCTGTCAGGCGATGATGTGGAATATCGTTTGCTTAATAATCAGTCGGGACTTCAAAATACAATTACGCCTAATTCATGGAATTACCAGGATAAAAATAACAATCTTTATATTTCAACGGAAGATGGCGTAATAGTTATAAACCTGGAAAATTACACCTCTAATATCAGGTCATACCGAATACAGATGAAATCGATTCAGGTAGATGATGAACTTATCAGAGTAAGAAGAGGGGAAGATATATATATTAACAGCGGGGCACATGTTCTGGAAATGTTTCCGGAGATAGTTAATTATTCGGTAAATGTTCCGTATGTCAGTATATATTTGGAAGGTTATGACAGCGAGCCGAGGGTTATGCTTCAAAGTGAAATGAATAATATAGTATACAGAAATATACCTGTCGGAACATACAAATTTCATCTTGCAGTGCTTGATGATAAGGGAAAAGTGACAGTAACAGAAAATATATATACTATTATTAAAAAAGCCGAAATATATGACAACTGGTGGTTTAAAATATATATGGTTGCTGTATTTGCAATTATAGTAGCATATATTACTTGGATAATATTTCATACACAGGTTAAAAGAACTCTTGATTTTCAGAAAAAAGAGCTTGAATTTGTCAAGAAACAGCTTGAAATGGGTAACGAAACCGTTATGACAATAGCGAGGACCGTAGATGCAAAAGATATAAATACAAGCCAGCATTCATTAAGAGTTTCCGAATATTCCGTGCTTATAGCGAAAGAATTGGGCTACAACGAGGACGAATGTGAAAACTTGAAAAAAGCGGCACTTTTGCATGATATAGGAAAGATAGGTATTCCTGACAGAATTCTTAATAAGCCCGACAGACTTACTGATGAGGAATATGCACTTATGAAATCGCATGTTGAAAAAGGTGCACAGATACTTAAAAATTTCACGCTTATAAATCATGTTGAGGAAGGTGCGTTATATCACCATGAAAGATATGACGGAAGCGGTTATATGTATGGTCTTAAAGGTGAAGAAATACCGCTTAATGCAAGAATTATCGGAATTGCAGACGCTTTTGACGCGATGACGGCAAACAGAGTATACAGGAAAAAACTTGATAAGGATTATGTTATCAGAGAAATTAAACGTGGAAGCGGTACACAGTTTGACCCTAAACTTGTAGAAATAATGCTTGGTCTTATTGAAAAAGGCCTTATTGATATAGACAATCTGTATAAGGATGGTGAAAATCATGGGGAACAATGATATTAAAGAAAAGATAAAAAAAACACTGTCATATACAGCAAAAAGAGACTGCATAATAACATTGATAACATGTATAGTGGTAAGTATAGTTATAGGTGCATTTATTGTTTATTTAAGGCGTGGTGAAGATAAAACCATAAAAGTAGGAGTTGTCTACGTCGGAGATGCAAGTACAATGTATACAAATAATTTTATAGAGGCATTGTCTGATATAGAACAGGAATATAATGGTAAAGTTGAAATTGTTTCTATGTATAATGTTGCCGAGGGAACCGAGAGAGACTATCTTGAGAGGCTGGTCAGTGATGGTTGTAATATGATTTTTTCGACAAGTTATAATTACGGTGTGACTACAAAAGAATTGGCACAGAAATACCCCGAGGTGCAATTTTGCATGGCAACATGTTCCAATGCCAATGAAGAACCGTATCTGAAAAATTATCATACATTTATGGGAGCAATATATCAGGGTAGATATGCCGCAGGTGTGGCCGCAGGAATGAAGCTTAAAGAACTTATAGATGACGGCATAATTTCGGAGTCCGAGGCAAAAATAGGATATGTCGGTGCGTATCCTTACGCCGAGGTTATATCGGGATATACGGCATTTCTTCTCGGTGCAAGGTCTGTTGTGCCGCAGGCGGTTATGACCGTTAAGTATACAAATTCATGGAATGATTACCGTACCGAAAAGAAGTATGCTAGGGAATTAATAGACGAGCATTGTATAATTATATCGCAACATTCCGATACGGCAGGTCCGGCTACCGCATGCGAAGAAACATCTTCAGATGTACCAGTATACAATGTGAGTTATAATCAGAGCATGCTCGATATTGCACCTACAACATATCTGACAGGCTGCAAAATTAACTGGAAACCGTATATGAAATCAGCTATAGATGCAGTTCTTAATGATAAAGTGATAGAGAAGCATGTAAAAGGCAATGTAAACGGAAATGATGTTGGTGCAGGATTTGACGAGGAATGGGTATCAATGCTGGAATTTAATGATATAGCTGTTGCAAACGGCACCAAAGAGAGGGTGGAAAAAGTTATTGAACAGTTTAAAAAGGGTAATATAAAAGTATTTCAGGGTGACTATATCGGAGTAAATCCTGATAATCCGTCAGAAAAGATAGATTTAAAAGAAGGATATATTGAAAATGAGTACAGTTCAGCCCCGACATTTAAGTATATTTTAAAGGATATAATTACTGTTGAGTAATCGCTTTTTATATTGGCTGGAGATAAAAATCCAATATTGTTAAAAATTATCATCTGCTTATAATTGTGCCTACAAGATGTGGAACAGGCAGAGACTGTTAAGTTTCAGCGGTTTTTTGTTTGGGACTGTCTCTGAATCTCAAAAATCCCCAAAATCTTCTTGTTATATGACAGTATTAGTGCTATTATCAAGTTAAAAAGTTAGAACTATCTAACTAAAGACAGACGCAACATACTATCTAATATGAGTAAAATAAAACAAGGAGGAGTCTATGTTTATAAATATAAAAGATGCAAGAAAGCATTACGGTGAGGGTGAGACACTGGTTAATGCACTTGATGGGGTAAGTCTCTCATTGAATGAGGGCAGAATATACGTTATCCTGGGACCGTCAGGCTCGGGGAAAAGTACTCTTCTTAATATGATAGGCGGACTTGATTCACTTGATTCAGGCGAAATCACGATTGCAGACAGGAATATAAGCGGCAGTGATAAGAAAAAACTTATTGATTACAGACGTGAAGATGTGGGTTTCGTTTTTCAGTTTTACAACTTGATTCCCGACCTTACAGTGCAGGAAAATATAGAGGTTGTATCGGATATTTCAAAGAATCCTCTTGATATAGAAGAAGTTATGACGGCACTCGACATAGAAAAATACAGAAATCGTTTTCCAAAAGAACTTTCAGGCGGACAACAGCAGAGAGCCGCAATTGCAAGAGCACTGATAAAAAATCCGAAGATACTCTTGTGCGATGAGCTTACAGGTGCACTTGATTCAAAATCATCAAGAAGCGTGCTCAAATTCATAGAAAAAATCAACGAACAATTTAAGACCACAATAATAATCATAACACATAACGAAGCCATTGCAGATATGGCGGATTCGGTTATAAGAATAAAGGATGGACGCATTGCGGATTATACCGAAAATTCACATAAACTTTCGGCAGAAGAACTTGCGTTATAATTTACGCGTAAAAGTGTTGTGACCGCTTCGTATGTATACACGGACACGGGCGGATATGGCAGTTATGTGCAAATAGTGATTATAAGGAGGTCAAAAAATGACTCTTAACAAGAGATATTTACGAAATATTAAAGAAAATTTGTCTTTCTATATTGCATCATCAGTGCTTACTGTTGTTGCACTGCTTTTGTTTTATCTTTTTTACATAGCGGGAAGTGGAATCAAAAAATACGGAGATGAATTTTTTGAAAAATATAATCTTGAAGATGCCACATTTACAACATATCTGGAAATTCCCGATGAAAAGATTTCCGGGATAGAAGATAAATATAATGTTACATTTGAAAAAGAACATTTTATTAATATAAACGAAGATGATTATAAAGTCAGAGTTTTTAAGGCAAATAAAAAAATTGATTTGTATGAAATTGTTGATGGTGAAGATGTATCGAAAGACGATGAAATTGTTATATCAAAAGGTTATGCTGTCAGCCAAAATATAAAAATAGGCGACAAAGTTAAGATTAAGGGCAAGGAATATACGGTTACAGGTAATTTTCTTCGCCCTGATTATCTTTATATGCTTGAAAACAGCGACGACACGTATAAAAATATAACAACTTTTTTCCTTGTCTATATGACAGACAGTGCATATGAAAAACTTGGGGCAAATTCGTGCCAGTACAAAGTGGTATACGCTAAGGAAAGTGATGTAAACGGCTTCAGAAAGTATATCAACGAACAATACAAGATAAACAGCTATCTTGGCAGGGAAAATAATCAGAGAATAACAATGGTTGACGACCAGGCGGTTATGTTTCTTATAATGGCATACGTTTTTCTGTTCACGATACCGCTTATTACCGTGGCACTTATATCCGTTATAATAGGACGTAAGATAAAACAGGAACAGAAACTTATCGGTACATTGTCGGCACTCGGATACAAAAACAGTACACTTATCAGACACTACAGTGTGCTTGCTATGATTCCGGGGCTTATCGGAGGTATTTTAGTAACTGTTGTCACAAAGATAATACAGCAGCCGTTCGGTGAACTCGGACTTGCGGATTATGAGCCGATGCCTGTAAAATTCACGCTTCCTATACATATTGCAATAATCGGAATGATTATTCCAACACTTATTTATATGCTTGAAGCCGCACATAAGGTGTCAAAGCTTTTAAAGAAAGATACCGTTGAAATGCTTAATAAAAATGCCGACGGTGACAGTAAAATCAAACATGTTCTTGTAGGTAAAAAAGGAAAAGTCAGAAATAAATTTGCAATGAGAAGCATACTTGCAAATCCCGGAAGAAGCTTTGTTGTATTTCTTGGAGCATTTTTGGGAGCATTAATGATAACTGTTGCGTTTATGTTCATTGATTCAATTAATAATGTTATTGACAAGGGCTCGACGGGAATGGGTACATTTAAGTACGAATATGTGTTGAATAAGCTTAAAACAGAGAAAACAGACGACGCAGATGAGCTTGTTATAGGAAAGTATGAGCATGATGGGTCAACATTTTCGCTGATAGGTGCAGATAAAGATGTCAAATATCTTAATATTGAAACGATTGACGGAGAGCGTGCCGACATTGACAACGGATTTTATGTGACAAATGTAATGGCATATGCTTACAAGCTTAAAGCAGGTGATGAATTTTCATTTGTAAGTCCTACAACTATGGAAGAAAAGAAAGTTAAAATAAGCGGAATTATAATGAATGACAGTCAGAAGCTTATCGTGTGCGGACTTGATAAGGCGAGAGAACTTCTGGGATGGCAGGACGGAACATATAACGGACTTTTATCTGTAAAACCGCTGGAACTTGGCGATGAAATATCAAAGACGGTAACTTGTGAAGATATAAAAGAGCAGATGCAGACAATTCTTACGGAAATGTCATCAATTATATATTCACTTGCCGTAATAGGAGCAATTATATGTATTGCATCACTCTATGTTTCGGTAAATATGCTTATTTCAGAAAATCGTCACAACATATCCATGCTTAAAGTTCTCGGACTTAAAAAACGCGAAATTAACCGTATGATAATAGACGTAAATCATATCATAATACCATTTGGCATTGCAGTTGGAATGATTGCCGGATATTTGATGATGGTTGTAGTTTTCAGAATTTATTCAGCCATTGAGGGTGTTTTATATACTCCTGTCATAAATGTGAAAAGCATATTGCTCACAGTTGTAATCGTTGTGGCATGTTATGTTATTTCACTTGTTATTGTCAGAAGAAAAGCTGAAAAAGTAGATATGGTAGAGAGTCTTAAAGATAACAGGGAGTGATAATTATGAATAATGAGAAAAAAATAAAACCTGTGCTTAACGGAACGGCGGAGACAATGTTACAGTGCTTTTATGCAAGGGCAATGCACAGTAAAAATCCAAAAAATAAATTTCACGACGCAAAAGCCGAAGAACTCGTGGAAAAGATAGATTATGATTTCAGCAACGCCAAAAAAGATACGGCGATGAGCGGAGGTATTGTTGCAAGAAGTGTTGTATTTGACGAACTGGTTGGAGATTTTATTTCAAAAAATCCCGACTGTACGGTTGTAAATATTGCCTGCGGGCTTGATACGAGGGCATACCGCATGGATAATGGATTGTTGACCTGGTACAATCTCGATTTGCCTGAAACTATAGAAGTGCGAGATTCCGTATACAACGAATCGGGCAGAATATCTACGATTGCTTGTTCCGTACTTGATAAAGCATGGGTGAATCAGGTTAAAGTGAGAGGAAAAATGCTTTTTATTATTGAGGGACTTACAATGTATATGTCTGCCGATGAGGTGAAGACAATGCTTGGGATTATAAGGGATAATTTTGATAATGCATATGTGTGCATGGAAACATTATGCCCTTTATTTGTAAAAAAAGAAGGCATCGAGAAATCAATAAAAGCCACAGGTGCAACATTTACATGGGGTGCCGACAAATTTGAAGATTTAAAGGATATTGCTGTGGGGTTTAAAAAAGTCAAAAACGACAATATAGCAAGAGGAATGGCGACACTTAATCCTGCATATAAGCTTGTGACATGGATGCCCGTAGTAAAAAGATTTGCGGAAAAAATTCTTGTGTTTGAGAAAGCAGCTGATTAAATTTCTAATCTTGCAAGTAATGTAATTAAATTTAACAGACGGGAGGAAGTGTGACTGTCTCATGTTCCTCCCTCATTATCAGGTGTTTTGTAACACGATAACGAGGGAGTTGTTTTTATCCCAGTATTTTCTTTAAATCCTCTTCAGGTGTGCTTATTGGTGAAATGTTATAATTTTCAACAAGATAATTAAGTACATTTGGCGATATAAAAGCAGGGAGAGTAGGTCCTAAGTAAATATTTTTAATTCCGAGGTGCAGAAGTGTGAGAAGAATACATACCGCTTTCTGCTCATACCATGAAAGAATCATTGATAAAGGAAGCTCGTTTACATTGCAGCCGAATGCTTTGGCGAGAGCTACAGCAACTTTTATTGCACTATACGCATCGTTGCATTGTCCCATGTCCATGAATCGCGGCAGACCGTCAATTTGTCCGAGGTCAAGATCGTTGAATCTGTATTTACCGCAGGCAAGAGTAAGTATAATGGAGTCTTTTGGTGTCTGTTTTACAAAATCAGTATAATAATTTCTTCCCGGTCTTGCACCGTCACAGCCGCCTACGAGGAAGAAATGGCTGATGGTACCGTTTTTGACACCGTCTATGACTTTATCGGCAACAGATAAAACCGTACCGTGGCCGAAGCCCGTCATTACATAATTGCCTCCGTTGATACCGGATCTTTCCTGATTTTCGCTGTAACCGCCGAGTTCAAGAGCTTTGTTTATAACAGGAGTGAAGTCTTTATTTTCATAAATATGTACCATTTTCGGATATGATACTACTTCTGTTGTAAATACTCTGTCAGAATAACTTTCTTTGACAGGCATAAGGCAGTTGGTTGTAAAAAGTACAGCTCCCGGTATATTGTCAAATTCTTTCTGCTGGTTCTGCCATGCTGTGCCGAAGTTACCCTTGAGATGAGGATATTTTTTGAGTTCGGGATAAGCGTGTGCAGGAAGCATTTCGCCATGCGTGTAGATATTTATTCCTTTATCCTTTGTCTGTTCAAGAAGAAGTTCAAGGTCTTTTAAGTCGTGTCCTGTAACGACGATAAATGGACCTTTTTCAATGTTTAATGAAACTTTGACGGGAGCAGGAGTGCCATAAGTTGAAGTATTTGCTTTATCAAGAAGTTCCATACATTTCAGATTTACTTCGCCGACTTCCAATACAACAGGAAGAAGCTGCTCCATGTTTAAATCGTAACTTAACATGGCCAGTGCTTTGTAGAAAAAGAAATTGACTTCATCATCAGTGTAACCGAGAATCATTGCATGATAAGCATATGCTGCCATTCCTCTTATGCCAAAAAGTATAAGTGATTTGAGGGAACGTATATCATCGTTGCCGCTCCATATATTGTTAAGGTCATAGTCGTCTGTGTTGCCGCATTTTGCCTTGCAGACACTGCAGTCAGGCACTATTATATTTTTTTCCTTGTGTACTCTGTCAATCATATTTTTTAATGTTTCATCATTAAAGTTGACATTGGTGATGGTCGTAAATAATCCTTCTATAATGATTCTGTCAGTATTTTCAGTTTTTGGATTATTTTCACAGGATTTTGCAAGACCAATAAGTGCAGATGTGAGTTCGTCCTGAAGCTTTGCAGTTGATGCTGTTTTTCCACACACGCCTGCATTTCCTGTACAGCCTGAACATGATGCTGTCTGTTCACATTGAAAGCAAAACATTTGTTTATCCATTAAATTAACTCCTTTCGGTAATTGGTATTTTTTATTTGCATTGCTATTATATTTGATAAATTTGTTAAATTACGTGGTTATAACAACATATTAAAAATTTTTATTAATGACAAATATTGTAATATCTGACTGCTATTATAAATTGTAAAGTAGGACAGTTTTTGTATGGAAATCTGCCGCTTTTTCTGATAAAATAAGAGAAAAATTTATACGAGGAGAATTTTAATGAAAATAGGTATTTTAGGATATGGAAATCTTGGAAGAGGTGTAGAATGTGCAATTAAGCAGAATCCTGATATGGAACTTGCGGCCGTTTTTACGAGACGTGCACCGGAAACAGTTTCAATTCTTACAGAGAGTGCAGCAGTTTGTTCTGTTGATGACATTGCACAGTGGAAAGATAAAATTGATGTTATGATTCTTTGTGGCGGAAGTGCCACAGATTTGCCGGTTCAGACACCTGAGTATGCAAAGATGTTTAATGTTGTTGACAGTTTTGATACACATGCAAGAATTCCTGAACATTTTGCGAATGTTGACGCATCTGCAAAGGAAAGCGGACATGTCGGAATTATTTCCGTTGGCTGGGACCCGGGAATGTTTTCTTTAAACCGTATGTATGCAAATGCAATTTTACCTGAGGGACGTGATTATACATTCTGGGGAAAAGGTGTAAGTCAGGGCCATTCAGATGCAATCCGCCGAGTTGAAGGTGTTAAGGACGGAAAGCAGTATACAATTCCTGTAGAATCAGCTCTTGAGGCTGTAAGAAATGGTGAGAATCCTGAACTTACTACAAGGCAGAAACATACAAGAGAGTGTTTTGTTGTTCTTGAAGAGGGGGCTGATGCAAAAAAGGTTGAAGAAGAAATTAAGAATATGCCAAACTATTTCGCAGAATACGATACCACAGTGCATTTTATCAGCGAAGAGGAATTAAAGAAGAACCACAGCGGAATTCCACACGGTGGATTTGTTATCCGTTCAGGTAAGACGGGCTGGAATCAGGAAAATAATCATGTTATTGAGTATAGCTTAAAGCTTGATTCAAATCCTGAATTTACATCATGTGTCATTGTGGCATATGCAAGAGCTGCATATCGTCTTTACAAAGAAGGTCAGAGCGGCTGTAAGACTGTATTTGATATTGCACCTGCATATCTGAGTGCAAAGGACGGAGCAGAACTTAGGAAGACACTCCTGTAATTATAATCATAGCAATTTAAGGAGAGAACTTTAAGATGGAACATATATCAAGAAATGCTGCATTTGAATTACTAAAAAAATATAACAAAGATCCTTTTCACATTCAGCATGCACTTACTGTTGAGGCAGTGATGAAATGGTATGCCAATGAATTAGGCTATGGTGATGATGCACAATATTGGGGAATTGTAGGACTTCTACATGATATTGATTTTGAACTTTATCCCGACCAGCATTGTATAAAGGCACCTGAATTGTTAAGAGAGGGCGGTGTGTCAGAAGATATTATTCATGGAGTTGTTTCCCATGGTTATGGGATAACAGTTGATGTTGCACCGGAACATGAAATGGAAAAAGTGCTTTTTGCGGCAGACGAGCTAACAGGTCTTATATGGGCAGCAGCTCTTATGCGTCCGTCAAAGAGCACAAAAGACATGGAACTTAAATCATTAAAAAAGAAATATAAGAGCAAAGGTTTTGCAGCAGGCTGTTCAAGAGAAGTTATTGAACGCGGTGCACAACAGCTCGGATGGGAACTTGAAAAACTTCTTACAATGACACTTGCAGCAATGGCTGCATCAGAGGATACAATTAATGAAGAAATTGAGAGCATGAATGCAAATGGCAGTAATTGAACTGGAAAAAAACATTTCATATATAGAGCCGACGCAAAATCCATTGTCGGCAAATGTCGTGCTGATTGAAGGAGAAAATAATCTGTGGCTGTACGATGTCGGAAATAATCCGTGTGTGCCACAGATTATATCTGCTTTTAACACTTCAAATAAGAAGATAAATGTGATTTTGTCTCATTTTCATGCAGACCATATAGGTAATCTTGATAAAATCAGCTATTCAAATGTGTATCAGGGCAGATTGACTTATAAATATACGAAAACAGGTGAAATACTGGAAAATGATTTGTATTTTCGTGATGGTAATATGAATCTTCATATTTTTCCACTCCCATCAAGTCATGCCAAAGGTTCTCTGGCATTAGAAATAAATGAAAAATACTGTTTTTTTGGGGATGGTGTTTATGCAATGCAAAAAGGTGAAAAAAGGCTTTATAATGCAGGAATTCTTAAAGAAGAAATTGAAATTCTAAAAAATATAAAAGCACAACATTTTATGCTTAGCCACAGAAATCCTTTTGATAATTCAAAGGATTCGGTTATAAGGCTGCTTGATGGGATATATGCCAAAAGAAAAAGCGGAGAGCCGTATATTTCCGGCATTGATGGGGAATGAGAGGTATTAAGTTAGTCGTATCAGAAAGTATGCAGAGTATATTTATGTAATCTGCACACTTTACATTTACACAAAATAGGTATACTATATAATTAAAATTCCACTATGTACAGGAGGAGAATTATGAATTATTCTATTAATACAAAATGCGTACAGGCAGGTTATACACCGGGCAATGGCGAACCAAGACAGATTCCTATTATCCAGTCAACAACATTTAAGTATGATACAAGCGAAGATATGGGAAAGCTTTTTGACCTTGAGGCATCAGGATATTTTTATACAAGATTGCAGAATCCGACCAATGATTATGTAGCTTCAAAGATTGCAGCACTTGAGGGTGGTACAGCGGCAATGCTTACTTCATCAGGTCAGGCAGCCAATTTTTTTGCGTTGTTTAATATATGCGAAGCAGGAAGCCACATTGTTTCTTCATCATCTATTTATGGTGGAACATTTAATCTTATTGAAGTAACTATGAAAAAAATGGGCATAGATGTGACATTTGTAGACCCTGATTGCACAGATGAGGAACTTAATGCTGCATTTAAGGATAATACAAGAGCTGTTTTTGGAGAGTCAATAGCCAATCCAGCACTTACAGTTCTTGATATAGAGAAATTTGCAAAAGCAGCACATGAACATGGTGTACCGCTTATTGTAGATAATACATTCCCTACTCCAGTTAATTTAAGACCTATAGAATGGGGAGCTGATATTGTTACACATTCTACAACAAAATATATGGACGGACATGGTGCAGCTGTAGGCGGTGCGATTGTAGACAGTGGCAAGTTTGACTGGATGGCACATGCTGACAAATTTCCGGGACTTTGTACTCCTGATGAGTCATATCATGGAATTACATATGCAGAGAAGTTTGGTAAAGAGGGTGCGTTTATAACTAAGTGTACTTCACAGCTTATGAGGGATTTGGGCTGCATTCAGTCACCTCAGAATGCTTTTATTTTAAATCTCGGTCTGGAGTCACTTCATGTGCGTATGCCAAGACATGTGGAGAACGGACAGGCTGTTGCAGAATTTCTTGAGAAGCAGGATAAGGTTGAATTTGTCAATTATCCGGGACTTCCATCGAATAAATATTATGAAATAGCAAAGAAATATATGCCAAACGGAGGTTGTGGTGTAGTTTCCTTTGAATTAAAAGGTGGAAGAGAAGCAGCAGAAAAGTTCATGAAGAATCTTAAACTTGCAGCAATTGAGACTCATGTAGCTGATGCGAGAACATGCTGCCTTAATCCTGCAACATCAACACACAGACAGATGAATGATGAACAGCTTGCAGCGGCGGGAATTCCGGCGGGACTTATACGTATATCATGTGGTCTTGAAGATAAGAATGATTTGATTGCCGATATCAAGCAGGCACTTGATGCTATTTAATAAAAATTTAATAAACATCTTCAAATAAGCTTGAAGAGCATTTTAATTAAGTAATATTTCAAAAGGAGAAGCTCACGGGCTTCTCCTTTTTGGACTCAGGTTATTTATTTTATTAAAATCTTGCAAGCATACGGCTTAGGATTTTATCACATATAAATGTATAGGCAGAACTAAGAATATTTGCACTTATTCTTAAAATAACGGCGTATTGGACACCGAAAAGCCCTGCTGCAATAGATAATGCACCAAATGTATTAAAAGCTGTCTGCCATGCATATCCTGCTGAATATCCAACACCGATACCACCGATTATTCCTATATAAGGGTACATTGATGAAGGCAGTACATAGTAAAGGGCAAGGAAAAGAAGGCATCCGACTATATTAAAAAGTCCTCTTTTCACAGCTCTTGGCTTTATGTCATTTGAAAATGGAAGGCAGACTGACATACAGGCGATACCTGCCCACATGGCACGAGGGAGGTTGAGCAGTGACATTGCAAGTATTGAACTTGATACAATAAAAGTTAGTTTAATATACCATTTTGTGCGTGATGAAGTAATATTAAATTCTGAAAATAAATTTTTAAAAGTACGATGGTAAGGTCTGTTTTTCTGATTTTTGTAAAAAACAATCATGCATATAAGCATGCCTGCTGACAAACCTGCAATTCGCATAAGATAATCGTGTCCGCTTACATCATATCCCAGAAGCAGGAGATAACTGAGAACAAATGTTGAATGGTTATACATAATGACATTATGACAGCTGAAAATCATAAGGAGCATTATACATAAGAAATTAATAAAAAATGCCGGTATGGCAGGCATCATATTTGCAAGACGTGGACCGGCAGCTAATATTACAAATATACCTGCAATTGAAATAAGTCCGTGATTTGTCTGAATACCAAAATCAGCCTGTCTGAGTACAAGTACAGAAAGCAGAACGCATACACCAACGACGCTGTTACTGTTTCCTGTCAACATACTGAAAATAGTTACAATTGCAACGCAGAATATCATTACAAGATAAACCTTGAAATTATATATTAAAATATGTCTGAATTTTTCTTTTTTGTCATGTGTATTTTTGATTAACTGCTTAGAACCTGCAGAACTAAGCTGTAATTCCTGATAAAATGTCATAGAAATCTCCTTGTGATGATGTAAAAATAATCCCCACAATAGATAGGGTTGAATAATATAACATTAATGACGGATTATGTCAAATAATTTTAATTTTACATGTAAAATTTTAGATGCAAATTTAAATAATAAGTACCAATGCAAAAATAAAAGTTATATAATAAAATTATAGGGAAGAGGGGGAATGACAGCTGCCTGACAAAAAAGGGAGAGAGTATCAGGACAGCTATCGGAGTTTATGAAAAGGTTTTATCTAATGTCTTTCGACATTGTTTATATTACAGATAAAATGTGATTAATAATTGTTGATTTTATGAAAAAATTGTGAAAAACATGAAGTGTCTCGAAGAAAACAAAAAAACAGGATACAGAAAGGCGGTTAATATGAAAGTTGGAATTATAGGAATGGGAAATATGGGTGCAAAATATGCCCTGATGATAGCAAAAGGTGATGTCAAAGGCATGGAACTTGCTGCGATAACAAGAGTTACTGATGAAAGATGGGATATGATTAGACAATATGTTTCACCTGAACTTATGAAGTTTAATTCGGGTGACGATATGTATGCTGCCATAGATGACAACAGTCTGTCAGTGGATGCAGTAATAATAGTAACACCACATTATTCACATGAAGAACTTGTTAAGAAAGCGTTTGAACGTGGAATAAGTGTACTTTGTGATAAACCTGCAGGAGTTTATTCAAGACAGGCAAGAAGTATGTGGGAGGCATATCAGAGTGCAAAAAAAAGCTGTCCGAAACTTCAATACGGATTCATTTTCCATCAGAGAACATTTCCTGTTTATAGAAAAATAAAAGAAATAATCGATAATAAAACGTATGGTAATATTAAAAGGGTAAACTGGGTTATTACAGACTGGTACAGACCTGATGCATATTATGAATCTGGTAAATGGAGAGCAACGTGGAAATATGACGGAGGAGGAACTCTGCTTAACCAGTGTCCTCATAATCTTGATTTATTGTCATGGATATGTGGAAATCCTTCAGATGTTGCCGGATTTTGCAGTGAAGGCAAGTATCATCCGATAGAGGTAGAAGATGATGTCACAGCATATATGGAATGGGAGAATGGTGCAAGCGGAGTGTTCATTGCATCAACAGGCGAGGCACCCGGTGTCAACAGGCTGGAGATAAGTCTTGATAATGCTCTTCTTGTATGTGACAAAGGCCAGCTTCGTGTATGTGAACTTGACAAGCCGGAAATAGAATACAGAAGAGGAAATGGTGATTTATTTGCTAAGCCAAAGTATGAGTGGAAAGATATAAAGACAGAGCCAAATGATGGTGCATATGAAAAACTACTGACAGAATATGCAGCGGGAAGGTGTGTTGCAAATGGAGACGAAGCTATTAACAGTCTTTATTTATCCAATGCAATATACCTTTCATCATGGAAAAACAGAAAAGTTGCATTGCCTGTAAGTGGCAGCAGATATGAACTTATGTTTGAAAAACAGTTTGAAAAAGAACTTGAAAAAAAGATTAATAAAGCTATAAGACGTAAGTGATAGAATAGCAGAAGCCGCGGTTTTATATAACTGCGGCTTCTAAAGATTTTTCGAGATTTTTCAATTCTTTTAATTCTCTTATTGTAAAATATCCACATACAATGGCGGCGGCTGCATCGGCGATAGGACCTGCATACATTACGCCATCAATTCCCATAAAAATAGGGAAAATAATTATAAGCGGAAGCAGGAACAATATCTGTCTTGTAAGTGACATAAATACACCAAGTCTTGATTTACCTATAGAATTAAAGAAATTTGATGTTACAGGCTGTATTCCGTTGATGATTGTCAAAAACATATATATTCTGAAATACCTTTCAGAAAACTTAAAATATAATTCACTTCCGTTACCGAATATACTGATAATCTGGCGTGGAAATACCTGAAAACATACAAATGCAATAAGCGATAAACCGGAAGCTGCAGCAAGTGCCAGCAGATATGTTTTACGTACACGTTTATATTTTTTGGCTCCGTAATTAAAGCCGATAACAGGCTGTGTTCCCTGAGATATTCCGATTACAAATGACATAAATATCATATTTACTTTTGTGATAATTCCGGCACATGCGAGAGGAATATCACCGCCATATACAGACATTGCACCATAATGTGCAAGTGTGTTATTCATTACAATCTGAACGACTGTCATTGCAATCTGGTTGAAACATGCACTTGCTCCGAGGATAAAAATATTTTTCCAATGATGCATTGAAACTGTAAAGCTGCTTTTGCTTAATTTTATATTTTTAAAATGAAACATATAGCGTAAACTTATGCAAAATGAAATTATCTGTCCAATAATAGTTGCAAGTGCAGCACCTGTCATTCCCATCTTAAATACAAATATGAAGACAGGATCAAGAATTGTATTTACAATTGCACCGATAAGCATTGATGTCATTGAATAGTTTGGACTTCCGTCTGCGAGAATCAGCTTGCTCATCCCTGTATTGGCTATCAGAAATGGAAAGCCTATAGCAGTAATACGTGTATATGCTTCTGCATATGGAAGTACATCAGGTGTTGCACCGAAAAATTTAAGCAGTGGTGTAAGGAATATAGTGGTTATAAGAAATAAAAGTATTCCCATTATAGTCATAAGAATTATTCCATTGCCAGCATATTTTTCTGATTCTTTCTTTTCACCTGCACCAAGATGCAGTGAGTAATTGGTTGCACAACCAATTCCGAGCAGGAGTGATATAGCAGTGCATGTTGTTGATAGTGGAAATGCAATATTTGTTGCTGCATTTCCAAGCATACCGATACCCTGACCGATAAAAATCTGATCGACGATGTTGTATAACGCAGTAACAAGCATTGATATAATACATGGAATTGCAAATCCTACAAGAAGTTTTCCCTCGTTTTTGTACCCAAGTGGATTTTCATTATTGATGCTCATTGTGTGTTATCCTTTCTGATAAAATAATCAATTATTCTTCAAATGAAACAATCTGTGTTGCATTATTATAACCAAGCTGCTGCATTTTTTTCTGGAGATTATTAAGAGCTTTATCATATTTTAAGAAAGCATCATATGTATCGTTAAAATATGAGAGAGCTTTTTTGTCGTCCCCATCTTCTTTTGCCTGCCATGAGAGAGTAGCAAAGTGATGAAGAATTTCATGCATTTTGACAAGCTGACCAAATTCCGGACTTTCAGTAAGACGGCTGTCAGTCTGGCTGTTCAGCCATTTTCCAAGCTTGCATCCCAAAGGGTTATCAACCTGTTTTTTCTTTAAGTGTTCAAATCCGACAATGTTGTTGTATACACGCCATGTAAGAACATAGTGATCCACTTCAAATACACGCATCCAGTCCTGCTGTGTGATATTAGAACATCCACGAACCAGGTCACTTCTGGTCTTGTCAAGATAACGTCCTAATTTAAATACACGTTGTCCTGATTGTATACATTCATCAGATAAAATGTTATAACTTTGAGAAATATTTTCAATTTGTTTTGCAAATGATTTTGTTACACCGGTTTGCGTGTCAATGTCGTTAAATATACTGTCAACGCTTACGCTTATGTTGTCCATCTGGTCATTCATCTGCTGTATGGCGGCAAGCGACTGCTCAACTTTCTTATTTCCTTCTCCAAGTGTGAGAGTTGTCTCATCCATTGCAGAGGCAAGTGAGTCAATGCTTTCTCTTAATTCAGCAACATATTTTACAATATCTTCGGCTGATTGTGAAGTGTTTGAAGATAAAATTCTTACCTGTTCGGCAACGACAGAAAAGCCTTTTCCGGCTTCACCTGCTCTTGCAGCTTCAATAGAAGCATTTAAAGCAAGAAGATTACTCTGGCTTGCGACATTTTGGACAATGTCAACAATTTCTTCTATTTTATTGATTTTTCCTTTGAAATCCTGAACATTCTGATTGATAGTGTTGATTTTTTCAGATGATTTATTGACAGCTTTAATACTGTCATTCATGTCTGTAGTTATATTTTGTGAAACTGATAGAATTTTGTGAGTGTTTGTGCGGATATCTCCCATTGCATCAGAAATGTTTTCAATAGAGCTTTCGAGATGCTGGCTGGAATTTTCCATGTGCTGTATTGATTTTGTCTGTGATTCGACCTGTTCCAGAGTATTCTTTATAAGAGTATTGTCACCGATAACACCCATTGTTTCATTGAGACGCATTACAACAGGGTTATTTACTTCTGTAAAAACATGCAGCATTTTATTGAGCTTTTCACCATATTCGGGGTTGTTAAAGTCAACAGGATTAACACCGCTGAAGTTACCTGCAATAATTTTATCAATAGTATCAAGTATCTGTACCGCATCATGGTCAGACAAAATCTCATCCTTTTTTTTCCTTTTAAACATGCAAAATCTCCCTATATATTATATTAAATTGTTCACTGAGTTACTTTGTAAACTATTATAACATGTAATTGGTAATAAAGTATTATTTTTTTAAAAATTTGATAAAAGTGTCAATATTTTCTGTAATAATTACGTATTTTTTTATTTTATTGGTTGACTTTAAAGAATCATAGTATTAAAATATCTCCGTTTGGCCTGTGTCTTGATGCAGGTGTTTAATATACAAAAAGGATGAAAGAGGAAAAAATATGCTTGACAGTGATTTGGAGATTATGAAAAAAGCGGCTTTTAACAAGGCTGATATTTGTAATAATCATTTGGGAAAATATTTTATAAGGGCGATTGTAGCAGGATTTTTCATAGTTGTTGCAACTATGCTTTCTAATGTGACAGCAGCAGTTTTGTTAAAAACATATCCGCAGTTTGGCAAACTTATAAGTTCAATATTTTTCTCAATTGCGATAATTCTCGTTGTTTTTATCGGAGGAGAACTTTTTACCGGAAATAATATGGTAATGGCGATGGGGGTGTATACAAAGACATGTAAAGTGTCAGATATGATAAAGACTTGGGTTATAAGTTATATAGGTAATTTTGTGGGTTCATTTATATTAGGCGGACTTTTTGTATGGAGTAATGCCTCACATCAGATTCTTGTTGATTATTACAGAAGTTTTATATATACAAAACTTGATGCGACACCGATGGAATTGTTTATACGTGGCGTTTTGTGTAATTTTCTTGTATGTCTTGCTGTCTATACAGGTATGAAATTAAAGAGTGAGAGCGGTAAGATGATAATGATGTTTTGTATTATTACGGCGTTTGTTCTGGCAGGGTTTGAGCACTGCGTTGCCAATATGGGAACATTTACAATAGGGTATATGCTTCTTGGTGATATTGGAACGGCAGCAGTAATAAAAAGCCAGTTTTTTGTTACACTTGGAAATATAGTTGGTGGTGCAGTTCTTTTGGCATTTCCGTTAAAGCAGATGAGTGCAGAGCATTAGAAAAAGTAAGAAATTTTTTTTGACTTTTCCCCAGAAGAGAACTATAATAACTTCTAAACGAGTAGCAGACTAGCGTAAATCCAGTTTTGCTGCTCGTTTTTTTGTGTGCCTGCTGTCGCACATTATGAAAATATATAATGCATTTAAAAGTGTGTAGCTTATCAGCGTAAGTCCAGCTTATGAGGTAAGTACACACTTTTTTTGTGCAAAACAAGGAGGCTAAATCCTCTCCTCACCAGAGGGTTCGGATTTTGCTTCGCAAAACAAGGAGGATTGTAAAATGGCAGAAAGTAACAAGATGAGAGAGATGCCGGTAAATAAGCTCATGGTTCAGATGGGAATACCGATGATCTTATCTATGGCATTGCAGGCGGTTTACAACATTGTAGACAGCGCCTTTGTTGGAAACATGAAATCAGGAAGTGAGGCAGCACTTAATGCATTGACACTGGTGTTTCCGGTTCAGATGCTTATGGTAGCAGTTGGAATCGGAACAGGTGTGGGAACAAATGCACTTCTTGCAAGAACACTTGGACAGGGAAATGGTAAAAAAGCAGCAAAGGTTGCGGGGAACAGTTTGTTTCTTGGAGTGATTATTTATGCGGTGTGTCTGTTGTTTGGATTTTTTGGAGTAAGAGCATATATTTCATCACAGACAATTGACCCTGAAGTTATATCAATGGGAACAGACTACTTAAGAATATGTTGCGTAATTTCATTTGGAATTATTTTCTTTTCATTATTTGAAAAACTCTTACAGGCAACAGGACGTTCACTATATTCTACAATCGGTCAGGTTGTGGGTGCAGTGGTGAATATTGTTCTTGATCCGATTATGATTTATGGTATTGGACCGGTTTCTGAAATGGGAGTGAAGGGAGCTGCATATGCAACTGTTATTGGACAGGTTGCGTCTGCAATATTATTATTTGTATTTCATATGAAAATGAATAAGGAATTTGAACATGATGTAAAGTATATGAAGCCGGATAGCGGAATAATCAAGGAAATATATGCAATTGGACTTCCAGCAATTATTGCACAGGCACTTATGTCTATCATGGTATATGTGATGAATCTGATTTTAAAATTCAGTTCCTCCGCACAGACCGCATACGGATTGTTCTATAAAGTACAGCAGTTTGTATTGTTCCTTGCTTTTGGACTTAGAGATGCAATCACTCCGATTATTGCATTTGCTTATGGAATGAGAAGTAAAAAGAGAATTCAGGATGGAATCAGGTATGGACTGCTCTATACCGTTGTACTAATGATTCTTGGAATTGCAATTACGGAAATTTTCCCTGAAGCTTTTGCAACTTTGTTCAATGCAGGACAGTCGAGGGAATATTTTATCGGGGCAATGAGGGTGATTTCAATAAGCTTTCTGTTTGCCGGAATAAATGTTGCTTATCAGGGTATTTATCAGGCACTGGATGGCGGTATTGAATCATTGGTAATCTCTCTTTTGAGACAGCTTATCATTATCCTGCCATTGGCTGGAATTTTTTCTGTGTTTGTAAAAAATGGTCAGATGGGAGTTTCCCTGATCTGGTGGGCATTCCCAATAACTGAGGTTATTTCATGCCTGATAGGATATGCATTTTTAAAGAGAACAAGAAAGAATAAAGTAGATGTTTTGGATTAAGGAGAAATAGGAAATGGCAAAAAGAATTATTACAATCAGCAGGGAATTTGGAAGTGGTGGACGTTTTATCGGTGAAGAAGTGGCAAAGAAACTTGGAATTACATATTATGACAAGGATATTATTGGACAGATTGCAGAACAATCAGGATTGTCACCAGAGTACATTAAGGAAAATGCTGAGTTATCTCCAAAGAAAGGTTTATTTGCATATGCATTTGCTGGACGCGATGTTACAGGAAAGTCCGTAGAAGATATCGTATATGAAGCACAGAGAAAAGTTATTTTAGAGTTGGCTGGAAAGCAGCCTTGTGTAATCGTTGGAAGAAATGCTGATTATATTCTGAAAGACAGTGATGATGTGTTAAATGTGTTTATTCATGGGGATATGCCGGAAAAAACACAGCGTATCTGCAAATTATATAATGTTACAGAAGCTGATGCAATAAAAATGATAAATGACACAGATAAAAGACGTATGACAAATTATAACTTTTACACGGAGCAGAAATGGGGAATGGCAGGCAATTATACATTGTCTTTGAACAGCTCTGCGTTAGGATATGATATGTGTCAGAAAATCATAATGAATTGTGCAAAAATATAAGCATTCCACACATTTGCATTAAACCATTATTGTAAAACATTACTGTAACAAGTTAAGCAATGCCAGCATCCTTTTTAAGTGGAAATTATGGAGGACAGATCATAAAAAAAGTGAAAGATATGGTTCAGCAGATATATATAAATGGATATAATGCAAAAGATAACCAGCAGATATTAGAAGAAAGTATGAGAAACAGCATCAGGCAGACAACTCAGGGAATGACGAAAGAATGGGAAACAGATTACAAAATAGTAATATTAGATAGTTTAAGAGGCTTGACAACAACAGATATTTAACATATACTCTATCACTATAATCGGACGGTGCATATGCACCTTGCAAGGCACAATCATGTAGCCGGATGGACAGTAATGGCCAGATAAGATTTATTCTTATCTGGTCTTTTTGTTTAGGAGGAAAAAAGATGGAAATTTATGATGAATTGAAAGCCCGTGGATTAATCGCACAGGTAACAGATGAGGAAGAAATCAGAGAACTTATTAATAAAGGAGGTGCAAGGTTTTATATTGGATTTGACCCGACAGCAGATTCTCTTCACGTTGGGCATTTTATGGCATTGTGCCTTATGAAACGTTTGCAGATGGCTGGTAATAAACCAGTTGTTCTGCTTGGTGGAGGAACTGGATTTATTGGAGATCCCTCTGGTCGTACAGATATGCGTTCAATGATGGAACCGGACACAATAAAACATAACTGTGACTGTTTCTTAAAGCAGATTAGTAAATTTATTGAATTTGGTGAAGACAAGGCAATAGTTGTAAATAATGCAGACTGGCTCTTGGATTTGAAGTATGTGGATTTGCTGAGAGATGTAGGAGCATGTTTTTCTGTAAATAACATGTTGCGTGCTGAGTGCTATAAGCAGCGTATGGAACGAGGTTTGAGTTTCTTTGAATTTAACTATATGATTATGCAGTCCTATGATTTTTTATACTTGAATGAGCATTATGGCTGTAATATGCAGTTTGGTGGAGATGATCAGTGGAGTAATATGCTTGCAGGTACAAATCTGATTCGTAGAAAAACGGGAAAAGATGCGTATGCAATGACGATTACGCTGTTGATGAACAGTGAAGGTAAGAAGATGGGGAAAACTGCGAAAGGTGCAGTCTGGCTTGATCCGAGAAAAACAACACCATATGAGTTTTACCAGTATTGGCGCAATATTGATGATGCAGATGTTATGAAGTGCCTTCGTATGCTTACATTTATTCCTGTAGAAGAACTGGATGAAATGGAAAAATGGGATGATAGCAGAACTAATGAAAAGAAAGAAGCACTTGCATATGATCTGACAAATCTTGTTCATGGTGAAGAGGAAGCACGTAAAGCAAAAGAAGTATCTCATGCACTCTTTTCAGGTGTAGGTGATGACAGCCATATGCCAACAACGGAAATTGATGAAGCAGAGATATCAGAGGATGGTGTTTTGCTTCTGGATTTAATGGTCATGTGTAAACTTTCAAGCAGTAAATCCGAAGCAAGAAGGCTTGTTTTGCAAGGCGGTGTGAACATTGATGGTAATAAAGTGGATGATGCTTATAAAGTTATAAAAAAATCTGAGCTTGCAAGCGGAATTAAAATAAAGAAAGGGAAAAAAGTATTTCATCGGGTTGTGATAAAATAAGGAATTTGTTGTAGAAAAATAAAGCAATACAAAATAATGAAGGCGTTATGTTCAGAATATGGCTGATTCCAATTATGCTCAGTATGGTGTGGTCAATGCTTCAGTGATGGCTGTACGAGAAATGTATTGCTCAAATGCAGAAATGAAACTATAATGGTGATGCGAATAGTAATCTAAATGCCATACAGAGAACAGGTACAATATCAAGAGAACATTACCGGGATATATTCCTGCAGCTTTGTGGATTTATTATTAGGAGATATTTATTCGATTTTAGCTGGTAACTGGTTAAATCATAAAATATAAATATTGGGAGTCCATGTTATGAATAAATTTATAAAATTATTTAAGAAAGACAAAGACGAGTTCGGATATCTTACAGACGAGCCGTTTGACATAAGAAAAATCATTCCTGTTGCGGCATTGCTTGCAGTGGCAATAATTGCAGTTGTTATAGTTGTTGTGATAAATTCCGGCAAAAAGAATAAGACAGCCGGAACGGTTGATGTTGTAACAGAGACTACAACTGCACAGAGTGTGACGCAGACAGGCTGTGCTTCTGATACGGCAACACTTTCTTCTGATGAAGAAAAGCAGGAAGACCCTCAGTATGAGGCCGACATGGGAATGTCAGATGAAGGAAGCGGTGCTTCGGTCACTCTTTCGGCGGGAGGCAATGAAACGGCAGATACGACAATCGGCATAGATGTTTCTAAATATCAGGGAACTATAGACTGGGCGGAAGTAGCATCATCCGGTGTTGATTTTGCAATGATACGAGTCGGTTACAGAACACAGAAAACCGGTGTAATATATGCTGATACTAATGCAAAATATAACATGCAGCAGGCAGCAGCCAACGGAATAAAAGTCGGAGTATATTTTTTCTCATCAGCGGTAAATGAGAGTGAAGCAATTGAAGAAGCTGGCTGGGTTGCGGATTATATTGCAAATTATAATATAACTTATCCTGTGGCATTTGATTGTGAGGGCTTTGACTCGGCGGACAGCAGGCAGAATGGTATGTCTAATGATGACAGGACTAATGTTGCAGATGCATTTTTACAGGAAATATATTCAAGAGGTTACACGCCGATGTTTTATGCTTCAGCATCGCATCTTACAGGAAACAGCAGATGGAATACATCAACACTTGAAAATAATTATAAAATGTGGGTTGCACAATATCCGTCAGTTCCTTATCCAGATACATCCTCAACATCTTATTCGGGAGCATGTGCAATGTGGCAGTATACAAGTAATGGAAATGTAAGCGGAATAAGCACAAATGTTGATATAAATGTTGCATATTTCGGATACAGCCAGAGTGCGGGAACGATGAGCGGTGAGACGGCTGCGGCTGCAAGTGCAGATGTTGAAGCAAATATGAATTTTACATCGGTAAATGATACTGTTACAGCAAAAGAATATGTAAGATTAAGAAATAAACCTAGTCAGGACACTGATTCAACAATAATTGCAACATTAAATAACGGTGAGACGGTGACAAGAACAGGAATCAGTGACAGCGGCTGGTCAAGGCTTAACTATAACGGTCAGAATGTTTATGCTGTATCGAGCTATCTTACAACCGATTTGTCCGCACCGACGCAGACAGAAACACAGCAGTTTATGACTCAGTTTATAAGCTGCAATGATGAGGTAACTCCTAAAGATGAAGTTAATCTGAGGTCGAAGCCAAGTTATACGGATTCGGATTCGATTGTTGTTGCGTCGGTTAAAAATGGAACGATTCTTACAAGGACAGGTTATAACAATGAAGTTGGCTGGTCGCGTGTTGTATACAATGGACAGACGCTTTATTGCATTACAAGTTATCTGATTGTGAAATAAAAATATTGATATTTCTGCCAAAACAGCTCGAAATATAGTATAATATTAAAATATCAGTAAAAAACAGATTGGAGATAAAAGGTATGATTAAACACGTAATTTTATGGAAATTAAAAGATGAACTTGGTAAAGAAGAAAAAGAAAGTGTAAAAAAAGGTATAAAGGAAGGACTTGAGGGACTTGCAGGCCAGATTCCGGGACTTATTGATGTTCATGTAAATATTAACGGGCTTGAGTCATCGACAGCTGATGTAATGCTTGATACAACATTTGAGAGTGTTGATGCATTAAAAGCATATGCTGTTAATCCTAAGCATGTTGCGGTTGCAGACGGTAAAGTAAGACCATATACAGCAATAAGATCATGCCTTGATTACGAAGTTTAAAAAAATGCAGATATATTTAAAACCTATAATATCAGCGTGTTATGTTTTTCCGGTTCTTGCATTGCTTTTTACAATACCATATATTTTGTATGAATATCACAAATATGGTTCTATACTTGTGTTGAGAACCGGAATTATATATACGTTTATATTTTATATGCTGACGTCATACTTTATGACAATACTGCCGCTCCCACCGCTTGATTCTGTATCACCTGACTCAGCGTGCATGCTGCTTGTGCCGTTTGATGCGGTTAAAAGAGTGATTGTAAATTCACATATTAATTTTAAAAGTCCGGCAACATATATTAACATATTCAGCTGTGCTGATTTCTGGCAGATAATATTTAATATACTTTTATTACTGCCATTTGGAGTGTATCTGAGATATTATTTCAGAAGAAAATGGTGGCAGGTGCTTATAATGTCATTTGTGTACAGCCTCTTTTTTGAGCTTACACAGTTATCTGGTCTGTATGGAATATATAGATATCCATACAGATTTTTTGAGATTGATGACCTTATATGTAATACTCTTGGTGGAATGACTGGATATTTAATCACGCCGCTTTTTGTATTTTTTATACCCAAAAGAGAAAGATTGGATGAGATGGCATACAGTCGTGGTGAGATTGTATCAGAATTCAGAAGAATTGTTGCGTGGATTATTGATATTGCATTGATAATTGCACCTGTTGTGGGCTTTTTTGTATTTAACAAAGAAATAATTATTAATATAATATATGATTCACGTTATATCATGTGCATTTCGGCGTATGTAACAATTGTGTTTACTGTTGTTACAGCTGCATCAAAAGGCCGGACTGTTGGAAAAGCACTTGTTAATATAAGGCTTGTGAATGGCACAAATGAAAATATTATGGCTGACCGCACCAATTTTAAAGAAGCCGGAATTTTCAGGTTGTTTTTCAGATACATCATATTATATATGATAGAGCTTCCTTCACTTATATATGCATATGGCTTATATAAACTGACAGAAACAGCCACCAGCTGGGAATATGTGTTTTATGGCATCGGATGTGGGATATTTATAATAATAGCGGCATATTTTGTCGTTGACCTGGTATTATGCCTTTTCAGCGATACCAGAAATATGATTTACGACAGAATCACGGGAATAACGCACATGAATATGGTAAAAAAATAAAAACAGGAGGTGCTAAGTGATTACAATAAAAAATAAATATTTACAAGGGTATAAATTTATAGATTTATTTGCTGGTCTTGGTGGATTTAGATTGGCATTGGAATCACTAGGTGCCGAATGTGTATATTCAGATGAATGGAATGAACCGGTATGTCAGGTTTATTATAAAAATTTTGGCGAAATTCCGGCAGGGGATATTACAAAAATAGATGAAAAAACAATTCCTGAACATGATATATTATGTGCAGGTTTTCCCTGTCAGGCATTTTCAATAAGTGGAAAACAACGCGGATTTGAAGACAGCAGGGGAACATTGTTTTTTGATGTCGCACGTATAGTAAAAGAAAAAAGACCCAAAATTGTTTTTATGGAAAATGTTAAAAATTTTGAGACACATGATTACGGAAAGACATTAAGTGTTGTGAGTACAACTATGAAACAGCTCGGGTACAGGTTTTATAAAAAAGTTCTTAATGCCGTAGATTATGGGATTCCACAGAAACGCGAAAGAATATATATGGTATGTTTCAGAAATGATGTTGAAATTAACGATTTTCAATTTCCGCTGCCTGTAAAGCTGACAAATCATGTTGAGGATTATCTTTTGCAGGATAAGTCACTGACAAAAGACTTATATGTTGAAAGACCAGATATATTTTATAATGATTTAGAAGACAATGTATACAGCAATAAGCCTATAAGACTTGGAATAGTCAATAAAGGCGGACAGGGAGAACGCATTTATAGTACAAAAGGAATTGCTGTTACATTTTCGGCATACGGAGGCGGTGTATTTGCAAAAACAGGCGGTTATCTTGTTGATGGCAGACCGAGAAAACTTCATCCGAGAGAATGTGCAAGACTTATGGGATATCCGGACTCATATATAATAAGTGATAAATCAAGCCATGCCTACCAGCAGTTTGGTAATTCTGTAGTTGTGGATGTAATTCAGTATATAGGCATAGAAATAGGAAAAGCAATCATTTAAGGTCAATTTCAAATTCAGCTAGATCATTTATATCCTGTGATTTTTTCAGCTTAATAGAAAAAATCACAGTCATATTGCGTGTGTTTGACAACTTCCTTATTTCATATGTATCATTTCCTAAATCAGAAAGGTAAAAAGTATTTGAATTTATTGGAAATCTTTTTTCATAAACAGGCTCACTAATAGAAGCATATAATTTTTTATTGTTTTGGAAAAACATAGCATTTTTATAAACTTGCTTAATTGCCTGTGTTATAAAATCATAATCCTTTTCGGCTGGTTTAGATGAGCCGCTGCCTTTGATGCGGCAGCTGGCTGTAATGCTGAAATATTCGGCAAACTTTCTTATTGGAAGTATTACATAATTATAATCGTGGCTTATTATATATCGTACATTTCGCTGCTGGTAATGTCCGATAATCCAGCCGGCAAATACAGAAGAATCAATATCAATTGCTGCACCGGCGGTTCCGGCGTTGTAAAATCTGTAAAAATCGTTATTCATATAATCAATAATGGCATACGTCATTGGATTTTGTATGCTGTGATTTTTTGAAGAAAATCCAAAGCTGTGAGAATCAGTATGAGGATGCACAACGAATTGTCCGGATTGAGCCGTATTATCTTTAACCTCAATAAAAAATGCAACTTTTCCGTTTTTAATAACAGAAATATCGGACATAGTTGAATCCATTCCACCGTTGTGGTGGAAATGGACATTTTCATATCTATATTTGTTTTGCAGATATTCTAAACATTCAAGTTCAAAAAGCTCGCCTCGTATCATTAGTATCTTCCTCCTTGGATGGTAAAACTGTGCATCGGCTGTACAGATACCTGACATCGGTGCTTTTAAAAAATCAAGTTATAATTTTAAGTATATTTTATCAGGATAAAGTATAGATTTCAATGGTCTATTTTACAATTAGGACTTTACAGTAATTGAGATATGATATATCATATAAAATAAATAATGATGTATGGTTTAATAATAAAGTATATGGGTAAATAATTGGCAAAGGAGAAATTTTGTTATGCAAAAAAAAATAAGGAAAGTTATGTCAGTTTTTATGGTATCTGCACTTCTGTTTTCAGGGTGTGGTATACATGGAACAGATAGCGTTAAAAAAGAAGAGGACAACGAAAATAATAATATTGTAAAGCTTACTGTATGGAGCGAGAAAGATAATGTTGATACAACATCAAAAATGGTGGAGAGTTTTAAAGAACATTATAAAGATGAGGCACAATTTGATATTACAATTGATGTTCAGGCAGATGCTAAAGTAAGAGATGTAATGCTTACAGATGTACATAATGGTGCAGATGTTTTTTCATTTCCTGATGATCAGCTTACATCACTTGTTGCAGGTGGTGTTCTGGTTGAGATACCTGATGCTGAAAAAGTAAAATCTGCTAATATTGAAGAATCGGTGAAAGCTGCTACGTTAAATGATAAAATATATGCATATCCTATGACAGCTGATAACGGTTATTTTATGTACTATGATAAAAATTATTTTTCGGCTGATGATGTAAAGTCATTGGATAAAATGATGTCGGTAGCGGCATCATCAGGAAAGAAGTTTGCCATGGAATTTAATTCGGGGTGGTACATGTATACATTTTTTGGTAATACAGGACTTAATTTATCAATTAATCCTGATGGCGTAACTAATAAATGTAATTGGAATTCTGAATCTGGTGATATTAAAGGAACGGATATTAAATCAGCACTTTCAGCTATAGCATCAAATCCTGGTTTTGTAAGCATGCCTAATGGAGATATTGCGGCTGCAATGAAGTCAGGGGATGTTATAGCAGGTATAAGCGGTGTATGGGATGTTATGAATGTAAAAGCAATATATGGCGAAAATTATGGTGCATGTAAACTTCCGACATATACTGTTGCAGGCAAGGAAGTACAGATGTCTTCTTTTACCGGATATAAGATGATGGGGGTTAATGCATATTCAGAGAATAGGGACTGGGCATGCAGACTTGCGGACTGGATGACTAATGAAGATAATCAAAAACTGAGATTTAAAGAGCGTAATCAGGGACCGTCAAACATAAATGTGGCAGCTTCAGATGAAGTGAAAAAAGTTCCAGCAATACAAGCTGTAATTGAACAGTCTAAATATGGAACATTGCAGCGAGTTGGCAACAGTTTCTGGGATGCATGCAAAGATTTTGGCGATACGATATTGAGTGGAACTAATAATGGAATGACAGACCAGGAGCTTATGGATAAACTTGTTAATGGTATTACAGCATCAACTATTAAGTGATGGCTTTTATGATATTACATTGCTGATATTAAGATAAGCAGAATGGAGACTTTTATGGTAAATAAAAAAAGAACAAGCTTAAAGGTACTGATACTTATTCCCGTATTTATTCTTGGAATATTATCTGTGGTATCCAATATAATGGCTATTAATAATATAAGAATGGTTAATTCAAATGCATCTGATATTACGGATGATTGTATGAATAGTATATCAGAACTAGGTGAAATCCAGAGTGCAACACAGTCAATACATAAGCTGGGGTTGTCTCATATTATTGCAACTGACCTTAATACAATGATTTCTGTAGTGGAAAATATAAGGAAGGAACAGTCAGAACTTGAAAATAATCTTGAAGATTATAAGAAGTATGTCAGTGATTCTGATCAGGAAGTTTATAATTCACTTGTACAGAATTATGAAATTATGAAAAAAGAGCTTGGAAGTATTATGGCATATAGTGCACTTGGTAAGAAAGAAGAGGCATATGCATTGGCAAACGGAGTAGTAAGCGATAGCAGCAGTGCAATACAGGAAAATATAAATGTATTAAAAGAACATGCTAATTCTACAGCTTCAACTGCAAGAGAAAGACTTTCGGCAGTATATACAGGTTCTCTTATATGTAGTATTGTTATTATTGCAATAAGTATATTGTTACTGCTTACAGCATTGTATTGTGTTATGAAATATATTATAAAACCGATACTTGCAACGAATAAAGATATTAGGGAAATTATAAGTGGAATAGATAATGGAGAAGGTGATCTTACTAAGAGAGTTACAATACTGTCTAATGATGAGATTGCTGATCTCGGTAATGGAATTAATATTTTTATGGAAAAACTTCAGGGAATACTTAAACTGATTATTGAGAATACAAACCTGATGGAAGGCGTTGTAGAGGCAGTAGATAAAAGTGTGGCTGCCTCTAATGATAGTGCTTCTGATTTATCAGCAATGACAGAAGAATTATCTGCAACTATGCAGGATGTAGGACAATCAGTTAATGTTATTAATGACAGTGCGAATAATGTACGTGAAGACGTTGATATAATAGCATCAAAGTCAAATGAGATTAATACATTTTCTAAGCAGATGAAAGAAGATGCTGATAATATGGAAAGTAATGCCAGAAACAATATGGAACAGACAAGTGAAAAGGTTGGTGAGATACTGGAAGTACTAAATAATGCGATTGAAGACAGCAAAAGTGTTGACCAGGTTAATAATCTGACTAATGATATTTTAAGTATATCAAGCCAGACCAATCTTCTTGCATTGAATGCATCGATTGAGGCAGCGAGGGCTGGAGAAGCAGGAAAAGGATTTGCGGTTGTTGCAGAAGAGATACGCCAGCTTGCAGATTCAAGCAGAGAAACAGCAAACAGAATACAACAGATAAATTCGGTTGTAGTTAAAGCAGTATCTAATTTATCAGATAACGCTAACAATCTTGTTAAATATATGCAGCAGACGATACTCCCTGAATTTGAAAGGTTTGTTGATAGTGGTGCTTCATATAAAAATAATGCATCATATATTGAGGATGCTATGAATGAGTTTGTATTAAAAACTGACGTTTTAAAGAAAAACATTGATGAGATAGCAGGTTCTATTAACACTATTACGGCTGCGGTTGATGAAGGTGCGGAGGGTGTCAACAGCACGGCAGAAAATACACAGAACCTTGTTGAAGATATAGTTAATATCAGTAGCAAAATGAAAGAAAATAAGGCTATAGCAAAGACACTTCAAGAAAGTACAGATATATTTGCTATTTTTTAAATTGCTGTTTTTTAAATGAAAAAGCATGTTTAAAAACTGGGTAAAATATGTTATCATTATGTAAATTATTTTTAATAGGGAGAAAAACTAATGAACGAGAAAAATCAAGAAGCTGTTCGTGATGCACGACAGCTCGGAATTCCGAAAATGCTGATTCTTGGAATACAGCATATGTTTGCCATGTTCGGAGCTACTATTCTGGTACCTATTCTTGTAGCAGGATATTTTCAGAATTCATGTGGCGAACCAATAACAAGAGGTCTTACAGTATCTGTTACACTGTTTTGTGCCGGTATTGGAACATTAATTTTCCATGTCTGCTCAAAATTTAAAGTTCCTGCATTTCTTGGCTCATCATTCGCATTTCTTGGTGGATTTTATACAGTAGCCAATCTCAATACAGGAATTTATGCCGATATGGGTGCTAACGAGAAAGCTGCATATGCATGTGGCGGTATCGTTGTAGCAGGTCTGTTATATCTTGTTATAGCTTTAATTTTTAAGCTTGTCGGTGTGAACAGAGTTATGAGATTCCTTCCACCGGTAGTTACAGGACCAATTATTATTTGTATTGGTCTTTCACTTGCTTCATCAGCAATATCTAATGCTTCAACTAACTGGCTTCTTGCTGTAGTTGCACTTGCCGTAATAATAATATTTAATATCTGGGGCAAGGGAATGTTTAAGATTATTCCTATCCTTATGGGTGTAATCATTTCATATGCTTTTGCATTAATTCTTAATGCATTTGGAGTTACAAATCCTGATGGTTCAGCAATACTTAATTTTGCATCTGTTTCATCAGCAAGCTGGATTGGTTTTCCAAAATTCCAGATTTGCAAGTTTGATATTACAGCAATTCTTGTAATGGCACCTATTGCTATTGCAACAATGATGGAACATGTTGGAGATATGTCAGCTATATCAGCTACTGTTGATGAGAATTTTATAGCAGATCCGGGTCTTCACAGAACAATAATGGGTGATGGACTTGCTACAGCGTTTGCAGGTCTTATTGGTGGACCTGCTAATACTACATATGGAGAAAACACAGGTGTCCTTGAACTTTCAAAGGTATATGACCCAAGAGTAATAAGAATTGCTGCAGGTCTTGCAGTGATACTTTCATTTATACCTAAGTTTTCAGAGATTATTTCTACAATGCCGGCAGCCATAATCGGTGGTGTATCATTTATGCTTTATGGTATGATTTCAGCTATTGGTGTAAGAAATGTTGTTGAAAATAAGGTAGACCTTACAAAGTCACGTAACCTTATAATTGCCGGTGTAATCTTTGTATGTGGTCTTGGTTTTTCAAATGGACTTACATTCACAATAGGTGAAACGCATATTACACTCACAGCACTTGCTATCGCAGCTATTGCAGGTATTATCCTCAATGCTGTTTTACCGGGTAATGATTACAGGTTTGGTGTAAATCCAAGCGGAGACCAAAGCCGTGGTGTATATGTAAGCAACACAGATGATGAATAATAATTAAAAATCAAATAATACATCTATATAGATGGAAAAACAGAGGTTAGGTTATAATGAATTTTAAAGAAGAAAAAAATATTACAATTTTTGAACATCCGTTGATTCAGCACAAAATTTCAATTTTGAGAGATAAGGAAACAGGAACTAATGAATTCAGAAAGCTTGTAGAAGAGATTGCTATGCTTGAAGGTTTTGAGGCAATGGGAGATCTTGAACTTGAAGATGTAGAGATTGAAACTCCAATTGAAAAATGCATGACTCCTATGATTTCTGGACGTAAACTTGCGGTTGTTCCGATTCTTAGAGCTGGTCTTGGTATGGTTTCAGGTATTCTTGCCCTTGTACCGACTGCAAAAGTAGGTCATATTGGTATGTATAGAGATGAGGAAACTCATGAACCACATGAATATTATTGCAAACTTCCAAGCCCTATTGAAGAAAGGCTTATTATTGTAACAGACCCAATGCTTGCAACAGGCGGCTCAGCAGTAGATGCAATTGATCAGATTAAAAAGCATGGTGGCAAGAAAATTAAATTTATGTGTATTATAGCTGCACCGGAAGGTCTTGAGAAGCTTCATAAGGCTCATCCGGATGTTCAGATTTATGTAGGACATCTTGACAGACAACTCAATGAAAATGCATATATATGTCCGGGTCTTGGCGATGCTGGAGACAGAATTTTTGGTACAAAATAATAATAGACTTGTTTTCTAAATAAAAAAAATGGTTTTATGCCGGAAATCTTTATTGAAAATTAATATTGATTTCCGGCTTTTTTATGTTATCATTATTAATATGAAATATATTAGACGTGTAAAATTTGGTAGGTAATGCATATGGATAAATCATTGAGTATTGATACAGGGCATCATGAAAAGCTATATCAGGAAAGAATGAACTTTCTGCTGACGGGAGAAAAGGATAGGGTTTGTTCTATATATATAGATGTTACGGATGATAAGATGCTTGCTCTTATAACACGTAAGCATAAGTATAATGACAATGAATTAAATAATATTTCTGTGAGATGCTGGCTTGATAAATACATATATCCTAATATTTCTGATGGATATAATCTGGAAGAGTTTAAGAACGGTTTCACCAGAAAAGCTCTGTTGGAAGACTTTGAAAAAGGTGAACGTAATATACAATTTTATCATAGTTATTATGGTGAAAATGGCAATTTGAAATTATACAAAGTGCGTGTCAGTCTTATAAAAAATCCGTACAACGGTCATATTGAAGCATATGCGGTCTGGAAAGACAGAACATTAAAATATATTGACAAAGAGATAAGTAAAATTCTGTATAACAATGATTATATAGGAATCGGAATTATAGACAGTTGTAAAGGAAATCTGTATATGCGTGCTGCTCACTTTGAGGGCATGGAATTTGAAGAACAGAAGTCATATGTATATGATGATATAGTAAAGCAGATGAGTGAGATAAGAATTGCCAATGAAAGTAAAGAGCAGTTCTTAAAATGTACGGCACTTGATTACCTTAATGATAACATGAATATAGCTGGAGTGTATTCATTTAATGTTTATAATATAAAAAATAAAGTTGAAAGATACAGCTATCATTGGTTTGATAAGAAAAAAGGTATTATTCTTGTTGTTGTTGAAGATATGACAAAAGAACTCGAGACTGATAGTGTTACGGGTGCATTAAACCGTGAAGGATTTGTTCATAAAGCAGAAAATATAATTAAAAATAATCCTGACAAAGATTTTGCACTTTTATATTTTAATATCCAGAAGTTTAAGGCGATTAATGATTTATATGGTTATGCAGCAGGAGATACGGTGTTACATCAGGCTGTTAATACTTTACAGACTTCATTTTTGAAACCGCTTGCAATATCAAGGATAGAAGCAGACCGATTTGTTGTGCTGGTTGATAAGAACAATCTGGATTTTGAAAAGCTCACATTAATACTTCATCGTGTTTATGATAAAGATGGGATGAAAGTAGATATATATGTAAGATGTGGCATTTATTATATACCGAAAGACACGGATTTGAGTGTTTCTGATATGTGTGACAGGGCAAAGCTTGCAAAATTATATATACCTAATCAGTATGTACAGCCGTATGCTATATTTAATGAAGACATGAAATATGATTATGAGCAAAGAAGTCTTGCTTTGATTCAGCTGGATGATGCTATAAAAAATAGTGAGATAAAAGTGTTTTATCAGCCTATATATGACGCAAAAACGAAGCAGATAGCATCGGCGGAAGCTCTTGTGCGCTGGGTTTCACCAAAAGGCGTAATACTACCGGGTAAATTTATTCCTGCACTTGAAGAAAGCGGGCACATAACAAAGCTTGATACATATGTACATAAAAGTGTCCGTAGATTTATGGAAAATAGATATAAAAACGGAAAAAAGATTGTTCGTGTCGCAGTCAATTTATCAAGAATGGATCTGATGGATGATGAAATCATGGATTTGATTATTGATGATGTAAAAGATGAACACTATTCAAAACAGATGGTTAATTATGAAGTAACTGAGTCGGCATATGCAGATGTTTCCGGTAAAGGTACCAATTTTCTTATGCAGCTTCACGATAACGGTGTAAAGCTTCTTATTGATGATTTCGGAAGTGGTATGTCATCATTCAGCACATTAAGAGATTACGATTTTGATATAATAAAGCTTGATATGGGGTTTGTGCAAAAACTTGGTGAAAATAAAAAATATAATAATATAGTAATGTCAATTATTGAGCTCGCACACAGACTTGATATGAAAGTGGTCGCAGAAGGAGTGGAGACAAAAGAGCAGGCAGACTGTCTTAAAGAATATGGATGCGATTATCTTCAGGGATTTTATTTTTCAAAACCGCTGCCTGAAGAAGAATTTGCAAAGCTTCTTGATTAATAATAATTATATTTGATGTGATAATTTTAATGAGTAAAATACATATGTCAGATGAGTAGTATAATTTATCATTTGACATATGTATATTTTTTTGTTTATAATGCCAATGGTTAGCTTAAACTAATATAACTTAGATATGCATAACAAAATTATAAATGAAAGGTATTAAAATTATTAATGAAAAACATTATAAAAAATCCAATTAAAATTCTTTGGCTTGCAGCGGCATTTATCTCAATGGCACTTGGTATGATTGGTGTTATTCTGCCGGTATTGCCAACTACGCCATTTCTTTTACTTTCTTCCTTTTGTTTTGCAAAAGGGTCAGAGCGTTTTTATAAGTGGTTTACAAAAACAAAGCTTTATAAAAAGCATTTGGATAGTTTTGTGAAAAATCGTGCAATGACGCTTAAAACAAAGCTTTGTATATTGATACCTGCATCATGTATGCTTGTTCTTGCACTGATTGCAATGTCGAACATATATGGAAGAGTGTTTATTGTATTTCTTATAATATTCAAATATGTATATTTCTTTACAAAGATACAGACAATACCATCTGCGGCAAAAATAGAAACCGAATAGGACAGAAAAGATTATTTCGTATCAAAATGTTTTGTAAACCATACGAACGAAATGCCGAATATTATACAAAGTCCATTGCTTTTGCTGGAATTATCTGACATGGTTATCTTTTCTGACTTTTTCTTCAAGTCTTGCCATAGCATTTTTAAGCATTTCTTTTGTAACTTTGTATGGGTAGTGTGCTACATCTGACATATCCGGTATTCTGTCAGTGCTTTCTTCCCATTGTTCTTTGCTGATTTCGATTTCGTCGAGTGATACAGGAAGAGAAATTGATTTGTTAAGCAGATATATTTTTTCAAATTCTTCGTCTTGTCCATCAACAAGAAGGGCTAAAAGTACGCCGAAACCGACAATCTCACCGTGCAGATGATTTTTTTCGATTACAGGATATGATGTCAGTGCGTAAAATATTGCATGTGCGAGACCACTGTTGTAATCGGGCGTGTAATCCTTTGTCAGGAAAATAGACGCAATGCCTGTGGTTACGACAATGGCAAGTATTACCTGTTCAACTTCATATGTACATAGTCCTTTTTTGTGGTCTTCGTATGCTTTTGCACCATATTCAAGGAGCGGTTTCTGGCACATAACACTTATAGAAACACCAAGTGCCGTAAAATGTTCAAGACGTTCGTCCCTTGATGAAATACAAGCTTCGTAATATTTGGCGTATGTGTCACCGATACCTGCCCACATATAGCGGACAGGGGCTTTTGCAATGATTTCGGTATCAATAAAAGCGTGCATTGCAGGGCGGACAAAAAAGTTAGGCTTTAAAAAAGTTTCGTCACTATTATACATAATTGAGACAGATGTACAAGCAGCACAATTTGATGCAATTGTAGGAAATGTAAATACAGGTTTGTCATCCGTTATGCACAGGCATTTTACTGTATCAAGTGCTTTGCCGCCGCCTACACCAAATACCATGTCAGCTTCGCTATATAGAGGTAATGCACGAAGTATATCAACAGTTTCGTATGTACAGTCATTTCCATAAAGTTCGACACCGATAATTTCAAGTGCCGTGTGAGATACAGCTTCTTTAATTTTGTCAAGTGCAGCTGCAAGAGCCTTTTTTCCACCGATTATAAGAACCGTTCTGCCAAATTTGAAATTTTTTTAAATTGTGTATTTTTGAGCAATTTTATCTATATTTTTTGAAAATGTAATATATTACAAAAATTTTATTGTTTCCTATTGTAAAAATAAACATGTGTATGATATTATCAAATTAATTTATATATTGTTTTGGTAAATGATAATTGAATATGAGGTGGTGCGAATGAAAAGAATTAAATCATTTTTTAAAATATTGGGTATGCTTGTTTTATGTGCTTCGTTTACAGGCTGCGGCGTGAATGGCAATATTGATGATTACGCGGTTAATACGGGCTATGGTGATTCCGATACAGTAAAAAGTTCTTCAGGAGTATCAAAAGACAGCATAAAGGTTGGTGTAATTCATCTGTCTGATCCCGCCGAGGGCAGCGGATATACATATACGCATGATATTGGAATTATGGGTATGCAGCAGAATCTCGGATTGTCGGACAGTCAGATTATAAGAAAGATTAATGTTAATGATTCGGACAAGGAGGCTACGACAAAAGCGATAAAAGAATGTATTGACGAAGGCTGTAACATAATATTTTCAACAAGCTGGGGCTATATGGAGACAACGGCACAGATGGCAGAAGAATATCCTGATGTTTATTTTTCTCACGGAACGGGTTACATGAGCAACGGAAAGAATTTTAACAATTATTTCGGAAGAATATATCAGCCGAGATATCTTAGCGGAATAGTTGCGGGAATGAATACAAAGACGAATAAAATCGGTTATGTTGCCGCAATGGGTTCGGAAAATTCAGAGGTTACAGGTGGAATTGATGCTTTTGCATTGGGCGTTTATTCTGTGAATCCTTCGGCTCAGATATATGTAAAGGTGACAAACAGTTGGTATGACCCAGCAGCTGAGAAAGCTGCGGCATCTACGCTTCTTAACATGAACTGCGATGTTATAGCACAGCATTGTGATACCACATATCCGCAGCTTCTTGCACAGCAGAAAAATGTATATAGTATAGGATACAATTCCGACATGAGTAAAGATGCACCAGATGCCTGCCTTTGCAGCGTTATATGGAACTGGAGTGCATATTATACGGCGGCTGTACAGAGTGTTATTGACGGAACGTGGGACGGAAGCAATTATTACGGCGGTATGAATGAAAATATTGTCGGCATAACACAGCTTGCTGATTTCTGCAAATCGGGAACACAGCAAAAGGTTGATGAGGCAAAGAAGGATATTATATCGGGAAAACTCGGAATATTTGACGGAGTTATAGAGACCAATACGGGAACGACAGTCGGAGAGAGCGGAAAAACACTCAAAGATTCGGATATTACGGGAAATATTAACTGGTATTTCAAAACTGTGACATTAGTACAGTAAGAGAATAATGGGAGGAATATAGCATGAATCTTAAAAAGAAAATATTGGCGGTTACAATCATTCCTGTACTTGTTTTGGGTATAGTTTCCATAATCCTTACTGTAACTATGGTAAAAAGTTCTGTTATGGAACAGGTTGAGGAAGCTTTAAAAGGAACCGCATCGTCTACTTTGGCGGCATATGACCAAAATGCGGGAGATTACATTGTAACCACAAGCGGAGATATATGGAAAGGAAGTTACAATGTATCCAAGTCGGAAAATCTAGTTGACAGAATAAAAGAAAATACAGGTATGGACGTTACATTTTTCTACGGAACAAAAAGAGTGATGACATCGGCACTTGACGCAAATGGGGAAAGAATTCTTGGTTCGCCTGCGGGAGATGTCATAACGCAGAAGGTGTTAAATGATGGAGAAGAATATTTTACAAGCCGTGTTTCGCTGGATGGAGTTATGAATTATGGCTATTATATGCCTGTATATCAGAACGGAAGCAATGATGAGATAATCGGAATGGTGTTTGTCGGAACAAACAAGGCGGACAAGGACGCTGTTTTAAACAGAATTATTGTAATGATATGCACCGCTGTTATCCTTGTTATGGTTATATGTATTGGTATAAGCATGAAGATTGCATATTCTATAAGTTCAGATATAAAGAGAAGTGTAGGAATCGTAGAAAAGGTTGCGGGAGGCAGTCTTAATATAGACATTGAGAAAAAGATGTTAAACCGCAAAGATGAAATAGGTGATTTGGCACGAGGTACAGTATCGCTTAGCAATGCCATGAACTCGGTGATTAACGAAATATCGAATAATTCAAAGCTTTTGCTTGAAACTTCGGGTGTTCTCGGCGAGGCGGCGGACAATACCGACAAGACAATGAATGAAGTCAGTGCAACCGTTAGTCAGATGGTTGAAAATTCAACAATACAGTCAACCAATTCCAAAGCTGCGTTTGACCATATGAAGATCATGGAAAACAACATCAGCGAAACTACATCAGAGGCGTCTCTTCTCAGCGAATCAGCCGTGTCTATGCAGGAGTCAGGAACAAAGGTTTCTGAGACACTTTTTAAGTTGTGTAATATCAATGACAATGTAAAAAATATAATTGAAGAAGTAAAAGAACAGACAAATCGCACAAATGAATCTGTAAACAAAATTAATTCGGCAATCTCATTTATTTCGGCGGTTGCTGAAGAGACTAATCTTTTGAGCCTTAATGCGTCTATAGAGGCGGCAAGAGCAGGTGAAGCCGGAAAAGGCTTTGCTGTTGTTGCACAGCAGATAAAGAAGCTCGCGGAGCAGTCTAATGATTCAAGTAAGCAGATTGACGATATAACAAAGGTTCTTATGCAGGATTCGTATAAATCTGTCGAGATTATGCAGAAAATGCAGGATATAGTTATAAGTCAGAGCGAAAGCATGGAAGAGACCCGTATTATTGTGGGACAGGTTCTTAATGATATACGCAGTTCAAAGGACAGCATAGAATTAATAATGAACAGTACGGTTAAACTTGAAGGTTCAAGAAATAAGGTGTCTGGTGCCGTTGAAGAACTTGCAGAAATTGCGGGACAAAATATGGAAAGCACTCAGAGAACATTTGAGGAGACGCAGAAGGTTACAGATACGTTCAAGGAAGTGTATTCAGGAGCCGTCAAGCTTAGGGAGATTGCTGACAAGCTAGCTGAGAGTGTGTCATATTTTAAGATGTAATAAAAACTGCTTACAGTTCATAAGGCAGATTATTATAGTGATACGTTATTATATTGAAATTAAAACTTTAAATTAATAATATTAAAAATTAATATAAGATATGTTGCATTTTCTCATATCAGGTGTTAGTATAATTAACTGCTGCGTAGATTTGGCGTGATTTAAAGGCCGGATTACGTGCAAAAACTAAAGTTAATTATACCTGATATGAGGAAATTTTTTATGAGTGGAATAAAAACAGAAAATACGTCCTGTGGAATGGATATGACAAGCGGTTCTTTGTGGAAAAAGATAGTTCTTTTCAGTATACCGCTTATGATGTCGCAGGTTCTTGAGGTTCTTTTTAATATGTCCGATGTGGCAGTTGTCGGTAAATTTGCAAGCTATGAGGCACTTGGAGCGGTTGGTTCGACTACAATTTTAGTGACGCTTTTTACAGGATTTCTTATAGGAATGGGTTGTGGTGTCAATGTAATAGTGGCAAGGCAGCTTGGTGCAAGACAGCACAAAGATTTGAAAGATACAATTCAAACAGCATTTATTCTGTGCCTGATTGTTGGAATTATTGTAAGCATTATATGTATTTCATGTGCACATTTATTGTTGAATCTATTAAATACAAAAGAAGAACTTATAGACGGTGCGATGCTTTATTTCAGAATATATGCACTTGGTATGCCTGCCATGGCAGTATACAACTTCGGTAATGCTGTTATGAGTGCCGGAGGAGATACAAAGCGTCCGTTACTCTATCTTTTTATAGCAGGAATAGTAAATGTATGCCTTAATCTTATATTTGTTATCGGATTTCGTCTGGCAGAACAGGGTGTAGCAATGGCAAGTATTATTTCACAGTATATTTCAGCTACACTTATTATGACTAATCTTTTGCGAAGAAATGATGTGTGCAAGCTTCGTCTTTCGCAGGTAAGAATAAACAAGAATGCAGCAAAAGCGATTCTTATGCTTGGAATCCCGGCAGGAATCCAGAACGCAATATTTGCGATTGCAAACCTTTTTATCCAGAAAGGTGTGAATTCATTTGATTCTGTTATGGTTTCGGGCAATTCCGCAGCTGCCAATTTTGATGCACTTATATATAATGTGATGTCAGCGTTTTATACGGCGTGTTCAAGTTTTATGGGGCAGAACATGGGTGCTGGAAATAAAAAGAGAATGCTTCACAGCTATTTTATAAGCATTGCATATTCATTTTGTGCGGCAGGAATTCTTGGAACTGTACTTTTTGTGTTTGGACGCCAGTTGCTGTCGTTGTTTACTAGTGAGCCGGCTGTTATAGATGCCGGGATGGCAAGAATAAAGATTATGGCTTTTTCGTATGCGGTATCTGCATTTATGGATGCAACAATTGCAGCATCGAGGGGTATAGGAAAGAGTGTTGTGCCTACAATTATTGTTATAAGCGGTTCGTGTGTATTCAGGGTTGCATGGGTATATACAATATTTGACTATTTTCACTCTATACCTTCATTGTACCTTGTTTATGTATTTTCGTGGACAATTACAGCTATAGCAGAAATAGCATATTTTGCATACAGTTTCAAACATTTGAATGTAAGAGGAAGATATTAGTAAAAATCCGACACAGGTATTTGTAAAAAATTAACAAAAAATATAATAATCGGTAAAATTCATTGACATATTTATGATATAAGTATATTATTTATACATACTTTAATAAAACACATACGCAAAAGTCTTTTCTTTTTCTTATGGGTATTTTTAGTTATTAGTTCACTGCGTGTTTTATTAATGGTAAGCGTGATAATGAAAGGAAGTGTGTGGTAAAAAATATAATTTAGTAAAATGTTCGGAGGGTTTTATGCGATTTAACAAATTATTTAGAAAGGTATTTGCGGCAGTTTCTGCGGTTACTTTGATTGTATCGGGGATGCCTGTAGGATTGGGTGTTACGGCATTTGCAGCAGATACACAGACACGAAAAATTACGTATTCGTTTTCAGCGAATTCAAGTAAGAAAGCACCTGTAGCAGGGGAAATTCTTGATGGAACAGCTGGAGAGTCCGGCGGCATTTTGTATGTGTCACAGGATGTGGGAAACAGTGGCGTTACATATGATAGTGACAAACTTCGTTTCAGAAAGGGAAGCGTATTATATCTCCCGGTAAAAGATGACACAACAAAAGTAAAATATGAGCAGTTATGTTCAAATGCTGCAACTGACAGACCTGTATATATCGGCAGTGCTGACAGCGGATATTCTGTTCAGATGAAGACAACAACACAGTCTGTAACAGTGGATGATATTACGGGTTATATTGTTGAAAAAGAAGGACAGAAGTATCTTCCTGTTATATCAGGCGGAGATGTTAAGATCAGAACAATGGCTTTGACAGAATATAATCCGATTATAAATGTCACAGTTACAGGTACAGTGGCAAATGCAGCAGAAAATGGAATTACAGAGATTAAGTTTGACAGTCTTACAGACAGTTCTGCAAAGACGGTTACTGCACAGGTTGACAGCAACGGCAAGTATTCCGTTGTATTAAAGAGAGTAAACGGCAGTGCCAAGTACGAAGTATCAATAAGTGCTGTAGGATTTAAGATTAATGATACCGATAACGGCAATATTCTCGAACTTACAGGTGAAAATGCTACGGCTGTTAAAGACTTTGAAGCAGTTGCCGATGCAGTTGCAACAGTTTCAGGAAGTATTATGGGAATTCCGGCAGATGCTGTAAAAGGAACAGTTTCAGTTAAATTTGTACCTGATAATTCAAAGCTTTCAACGATTGCTGTTGATGTAAAAGCAGAGACAGATGGTTCTTACAGTTTTTCAAATGTAAGTATTAATTCGAGCTCAAATTATTCAGTAGTATTAGGCGGCGTTGACGATTATGAAGTTACAGAAAAGTTAAACAAGGCAGCAGGAGATTATACAGATGTACAAATCGCTGCAACACAGAGAGTAAAGGTTAATGTTTCAGGTAAGTTCGTAACCTCAGATGACAAAGCTTCAGATGTTACAAAGATTACATTTACAAACAAATCTGACAGTAACTATTCTTATTCATTTGATGTAACAGATGACGGATACAAAGCACAGTTAAGAGCAGGCGAGTACGATACATCAGTTGTATCTGAAAAGTATACTGCATATGACCATGTAAGTGTCGGCAGTTCAGATGTTTTGAATGATGTTTATCTTGAAACAGAAGCAGATACATCACCTGTTAAATATCAATCTGAAGTAAAAGTGGGTAAGGGCCAGCAGTTTGAGACTATAACAGATGCAGTTAAGTATATAGGCAGAATGGCAAGAACAACAGAGAGAGTAACAATTACTCTTACAGATGCTTTATACAGAGAGCAGGTTATGGTTGATACTCCTTATGTTACTATTTCAAGTGAAGCAGGCTCAACAATAACATGGTATTACGGTTCGGGTTATACTTATTACAGTGCAGATATGAATGGTTATTACAGTGAAGCAAGAGCTGTTGATAAGTATGAAAAAGGCGTCGCAATTGGAATGGGGACAGGTCACTGGGGAGCAACAGTTAATGTACTTCCTACAGCTACAGCTTTCCGTTCAGAAGGTGTTATATATGAAAGTTCATTCAACAGATATATGACAACAGAAGAAGTTGAGGATGGCGTAGGCAAAGGTGGAGATAACTCTAAGGTTGACCGTTCTAAAGCAACAGATGCCGATATCAAACTTTATAAAAATAAGGAAAGAGCATGTGTTATTTTCATTGAAGCAGACCAGAGCGAATTCAAGGACTGCCAATTCTTAAGCTCACAGGATACAATGTTTACAGGAAATAATACAGAGCATACATATTTTAAGAATTGTGTCATCGAAGGTACAACAGATTATATCTGCGGTGACGGTAGTGCGGTATTCGATGGATGTACATTAAGCATGTATGGATACGGTGACAAAGCGGCTTCAGGAAGTATCATTGTTGCGTCAAAGGCACTTTCACAGTTGGGGTATCTTTTCAACAACTGTAAAGTTGTAAAGACTTCTTATCCGGGAATTAACAAAGGTATAACAAAGACATATTTTGCAAGACCATGGAGAGCAGATTCAAAGGTTGTATTCTTAAATACAGAAGTTGAAGATGCTAATACTATCGCTCCTGCAGGATTTACTTCAATGAGTAATGTAACACCTGCAAAGGCTAAGTATTATGAATATAATACACATCTTGCAGACGGAACAAAGGTAAGCACTTCAAGCAGAGCTGCAGGCGTTAATAAGATGACTGATGAAGAAGCATCAGCAGTAAAACTTGAAGATTACTTTGAGGGTTGGACACCTGCATACTATACATCAGGAGATGTTAAGCCGGAACCGGTTGCAGCAGACTACACAGCAGTAGATGAAGCTATCAAAGCTGCGGAAGCCCTCAACAAAGATGATTATGAGGATTTCTCAGCAGTAACAAAGGCAATCGAAGCAGTAGACAGAACACTTACATCAGAAGAACAGGCAAAGGTAGATGCAATGGCAAAGGCAATAACAGATGCAATTAATGGTCTTGTTAAAAAGCAGCCTGTTGTTGCTGCAGACTACACAGCAGTAGATGAAGCTATCAAAGCTGCGGAAGCTCTCAACAAAGATGATTATGAGGATTTCTCAGCAGTAACAAAAGCAATCGAAGCGGTAGACAGAACACTTACGTCAGAAGACCAGGCAAAGGTAGATGCAATGGCAAAGGCAATAACAGATGCAATCAACGGTCTTGTTAAAAAGCAGCCTGTTGTTGAACCTGACGATCCAGGTAAATCAGACATCAAAGTTGACCTCGATGAAAATGAAGATGCTGCTGATTTCAAGGATGTTGCATTAGTAGGTGACGTAAAGGTTAAAGATGAAGAAGGTAAAGACCTTACAGTAAGTGAAATTAAGTTAAATGTTGAGAAAGCAGCAGCTTCAATATCTGAAAAGATTGATGCGGCTATTGCTGACAAGAATATCAAGGGATTCGATTCAAAGAATGCGGATTATTATGATATTTCACTTAAAACAACAGACGGAAAAGTTGTTAAGCTTTCAAACGGTAAGATTAAGATTACCATGTCATACAAGAAAGGAATCAATGCAGCAGATTACAATTTGTATGTATTCCATATGAATAACAACGGAGTTCTTGAAAGTGTAGCAGTTACAGCAGATGAGAATGGTTTCTCATTCGAGGCAGAGTCATTCAGCCCATATGCTGTTGTATACGCAGTAAAGGATTCAGGAAGCGATATAATACCGTCAACACCTGAAAATCCAGGAAATGATGAGACACCTGGTACAACAGAAACACCGGGTATAACAGAGACACCGGGTACAACTGTAACACCGGATTCATCAGTTTCAACAGGTGACAGTTTAGGTATGTTCATGTATATGATAATTCTTGCTGCTGCATTGGCAGGAATGGCAGGAGTAGCCGTATACGACAGAAAAAGAGCAAAATAAAAACTGTTTGTAAAAACAGGTAATAAAAATTAAAATTCCATAACAGGGTAAACACCCCCTCACGATATTGGATCTGCGAAAGCAGACAGATGTCGGGAGAGGGTGTTTTTGTTTTTCTTGGGGGACAAATTGGTATAAAAAAAGGGCTGCCATACGCAGCCGCTGTCATTTGGTTTAAAAATTTATTTTAACCTGCTATGTTATTTTGAATGGTAATAACAATAGTATAATAATATTTATTATTATAAATGTCAATAGTAAATAACATAATTCCTAAAATTATAAAATGACAAATGTCAAACAATAACTTAAAAGAGAATATACATGATTCAAACTGAAATGTCAAATTAATATAAAAAAATAATGTCATTTTATATGGGTAAAAATATTGACAATATATGTTTGATAGAATAATATATAGAATATAAAAATGTAATATTATAAATTAAATTTTAGTCATATAAAACATAGGAAGGAATGAGAATGGAATTTTTAAAACAAAATATCTTAGAACTTGGAAAATATTTTCAGACTAATTGTATTGATATTGATAAATCTACATATTTTACAGTTATTATTGGACAGATAACTATTTATGGTATTTTAGTAACATTTTATCAATTTGTTGTTTCGTATAATGGTAATAATGAGTTAGTAAAAAAATATTTAGGAGTTAATGTAGTTGAATATTACGTGAAAAAGAAAGTGGTAGTTTTTGATAAATTTATCTCAAAAAGAATTTTTTCTTTTCTTTTTATTTTGGAAATATTATATAAACCAGTTTCGGTTTTACTGGGTAATAAAATAGATAAATGTATATATTATATGTTGAATTCTATTTGGTATACCATTTCGGTTTTGTATTTTATTGTGTTTACAATTATGCTAAAAGAATTTATAAGTTGTACTTTAACAATAAAAAATTTTTCAAATATAAATCAAAATATATGCTTAAAAAAGATATTGATAATTTGAGATTTAAAAACTCAATAAAAGATAAGATATATATGGAGAATATTGAGTTATTGATTCGAAAATTTGAATGTTTATTTATATATATAAAAGAAGATAACAATGATACGATTGAAATTTATTATGATGTGATAAAAACGATGTTAGATAACTATGTTGATAATAAAAAGAATGGAAGTACATTGTTTTATAAATATACGTATAGAGTAATAAAAAAAGATAGAAGAGATTGGATTATAGATAGTAATAAAGAAATATACTTGCTGAATGAAATTTTAAATAATAAACGTATTTTGGAAAGTAAAAAAATTTTGATTTGTATTTATAATATTTACATTTCTTTGATTGACCTAAATTTAAAATATGCAGAAATAGATGATTACAAATACATACAAGATGATAATTATTTTAATGAATATAATAATGAAAATATACTTGATGTTAGTGAATGGAAAAATTTTTTATACAATATTTATATAAATTCTGATGATAATATAAAAAAATATATAATAAAACGTTTATTTAGGAATATTAATAATAGCAATAAACTTTATCAACAATATTATAATCGGTGTATATATGAATTGGTAAGATACGAAATAAATAATATATTCAATGGAAGAAGACAAGAAAAATCTTTTTTAGATGTGTTTGGTGATATTATAGGACAAGAAAAAGTTAATTATTATTGTGCTAAAATAATTGGAAATAATTTACTTCAATATAATAAGATTAATATAATTAAAGATGTTAATTATTTAAGTGAGTTGAACTGTACATATTTATTTGCATATATAATGTTATATTATTCCCTTTATAAAAATAGGTATAATCAAATGTATTTAGACATAAATATTTTGAAAATATTATGGAGACACCATGGTGATTTTAAAGACAAAAATAATATTATAAAACAACTAAAAGATTCAAATATTGGTCATAGAATAGATGATAATATATATAATAGATTCATTGAATATATGTATGAAAAAAATGAAGAAATGATATTTGCTAAGAGTAGAAATGAAAGCACCTTAGATATGTTTTGTATATGGACAATGAAAATATGTGTTATTAATAATGAGATTCCCATGTACTCTTTATATAAATTGGAAGATTATAAAAAATATGAACACGAAATTATAAAATTAATAAATGAAATTTCGAAACATAATGAATTGTTAGAAAATAATAACATTAAGCAATGGATATATAATGTTAGATATAATTTTTTTAATAGAGAAAAGGAAATTCCTCAAAATTTATTAATTGAATTAAGAACTTTATTACTTTCAAATATTAACATTGATGCTGTTTTGAAAAAAATAAATGATACAAATATTTTGTATTATAATGACTTTGGAAAATATTTGTTGGTTAAAATTGATGATATACCGTCTCAAATAAAGCAACAGGACAGGGTTAAAGAAACAATTAAAAAAGCATTTACTATGAGTAATATGGATATAGAAACATTTTTAAACGAATTAGTAAAAGAAAGTGACATATGTGGATGCGAAATTGATTATTATCAAAAAGAGATAATGCGTTCATTTTTATTAAATGTAGATTAGTATTAATGTGGAGGTAAAATTAATGAATTTTAACAGAAAGTGCAGTGAAAATTATTGTTTAGGGCTTGACGTTGGAACAGCAAGTGTGGGGTATTGTGTTATAGATGAAAATGGGAAATTGTTTAAAATTAACCGAAAAGGTGATACCGGAAATAACAAAAGAAACAGTTTATGGGGAGTACGGACATTCAAGTCAGGTGAGACTGCAAAAGGATGCCGTATAAACAGAAGTGCTAGACGAAGATATTCAAGAACACATACACGAATTTTAGAGTTAAGAAAAATAATGTCAGATATGGTATGCAAAGTTGATGAAAATTTCTTTGCAAGATTGGATGAATCATTTTTGTGGAAAGAGGATAAAAGTGATAAGGCAAAATCTGATTACATATTATTTGCAGACAAGGATTATACAGATAAAGAATATTACAAGAAATATCAAACTATATATCATTTAAGAAAACATTTATTAGAGACGACAGAAAAAGCTGATGCAAGATTTATATATCTTGCATTGCATCACATGCTCAAGTATAGAGGAAACTTTTTATATGAAGGCCAAAAATTTACGGAACTTGATGATTTTAAAATCATTTATGAACAGTTTGTAACTTCATTAAAGGAATATTTAGAGATAGAGTGTAATTATGATGAAATTTCTTGTGAGGAAATTGAAAAAAAATTAAAAGAAAAAAAATCTAAAAAAGAAAAAAATGATGAAGTATCAGAAATATTAAAAAAACTTGGATTAAATAAAAAGTATGCGGGAGCAGTAGCAAATGCGATTATAGGATATAAATTCAATGTTGCAACAATTATGAATGATAAAAATCTGTGTGATGAAAATGGTAAAGAAATGAGTGTTAGTTTTGCATCAGCAGATTATGAAGAGGAAGAACAAAAATTATCAGATGAACTTGGTGAAAAATTTTCTGTTATAGAAAACTTGAAAAGATTGTATAGCTGGTATGTGATAAAACAGATTATGCAGGGAAGTGACAAAAATCGTGTAAATTATTTATCAGAAGCAATGGTCGCAAAATACGAAAAACACCATGCGGAATTGAAAGAACTAAAAGAATTATTCAGAGATTATAAAACACAGAAAGAATATAGTGAATTTTTTCATAAAGAATTAAAAGCAGAACAAAAAGACGGTAAAATGAGTCCGGCATTTTTAAAAAGTTTTGGAAAGATTAAAAAAGGAGAGTATGTGCCTAATTATGCCAATTATATTAAGGGAATGAAACGATGCGGTGATACGCAATCAAAGGCAAGAGAAAATTTGTATAAATGTATTAAGGCATTATTAGGTGATGTTGCAAAAGATGATGAAAGATATATAAGAATATGTGCTGAAATGGAAAATGATTCATATTTAGAAAAGATAAATGATGTAAGTAATTCAGTTATACCATACCAGTTGAACGAAATGGAAATGGAAAAAATACTGGATGTTCAGGGGAGATTTTATCCTGAATTAAATGACAATAAAGAGTTAATTTTGAAAATGCTTACTTCAAAGATACCGTATTTTGTGGGACCGTTAAATTCCGGTAGCAGGTTTGCATGGATGAGTAAAAAGGGCGGAATGGAAAATATATCAGTATACCCGTGGAATGTAGAAGAGGTTGTTGATGTTGATAAAACAGCAGAAAAATTTATAACAAGAATGACTAATTATTGTACCTATTTGCCGAGTGAAAAGGTACTTCCGAAACATTCGATAATTTATCAGTGGTATGAGGTTTTGACGGAACTTTCTCAAATAAGTATTGATAAGATAAAGTTAGGAAAAGAAATGAGAGATGACATAATACAGAATCTTTTTTTGAAGAAAGTTTCTGTATCGGAAAAAAATTTAATAGAACATTTAAAAAAATCTGGTACATATAATGATATTGATAACAGGGTTATAAGGGGATATCAGGGTGGAGACAATTTTGCAAGCTCTATGAGCAGTTATATAACATTTAAAAAGATATTCGGTGAAATAAATATGTCTAATATAGATATGATTGAACAGATTATCTACTGGCTTACAATATTTGATGACAAAAAAATCATCAAAAGAAAGATTGAGCAGAATTACAGAGAAAGAATAAATGATTCTCAGTTAAAGAGAATAGTGAAAATTAAATATACAGGATGGGGACAGTTATCTAAAAAATTCCTTACAGGAATTAAAGGTGATACAGGACATACAATTATAGAAATGCTTGAAGAAGGCGATCCAAGATGGAAAGAAATTCCTAATCTAATTCAGATTATTAATAGAGATGAAAAAATAAAAACTGTTATTGAGGAAAACAGGTTAAGGTATAACGGTGAAGATGATTTGCCGGATATTATTGATAAATTGCATACGTCGCCTGCAAATAAACGCGGAATAAAGCAATGTATGAAAGTTATTGAAGAAATAATAGAGTATATGGGCAGAAAACCTGAACAGATATTTATTGAATTTGCAAGGGAAGAGGGGGAAAAAGTAGAGACAAAAAAGGTAAAGGATAAGCTGGATAAAGCTATAGGCAAGTTAAAACAAGAATTTAAAGACTATTATAATGATGATATTAAACAAGAATTAAAAGATAATGAGAAAAGGCTTGATGAGGAAAAGGTAAGGTTATATTTTTCGCAGAACGGCAAGAGTTTGTATTCTGCTCCAAGTGCAAGTAATCAATTAAGCCTTGATAATCTCAGTCAGTATGATGTAGACCATATTATACCTTATTCAATCAGTCAAGATGACAGTATGGATAACAAAGTTCTTGTTAAAAAGATTGAAAATCAGAACAAAGGAAATAGGATTGTTTCAGACGCATTTGGAAATAAAGCTGATTATAAGGAAATGCAAAATTATTGGGAGATGTTATATAAAGCAGGACTAATATCTGAGAAAAAATATAATAATCTTAATAAATCACTTGATGAAGTATTTTCTAAAGGATTTATTAACAGACAGCTTGTAGAGACAAGACAGATTGTAAAAAATGTGGCAAATTTAATAAGTGATTATTATGATGATAAGATTGAAGTAATAGAGGTAAAAGCACAATTAAGTTCATATATACGCAACAAATTTACGCAAGAAAAAAAGGATGATGATGGATTTTGGATTGAGAATACAGAAAATGCAATGTTTTTTAAGAATCGAGGATTAAATGATTATCATCATGCACATGATGCGTACCTTGCGTGCATAATAGGTCTTTATATACAGAAAGTATATCCGGGATGGAAAAATGAATTGAATTTCAAAAAGTACAGACGAGAATTTGAAAAGTATTATGAAGAACAAAAGAAATATAATACCAAATCAAAAAAGGAAATATATATTTCAATGCTTAGCAGATTTACAAAGAATTATGAAAAAGCAGGGTGGAACGGTGAAGAAATTATTGAGTATATGAGAAAAATCTTTTGTTACAGAGATGTAATGATTTCTAAAAAAACAGAAGAAAATACCGGTAGTTTTTATAATCAGACAAGATATCCAAAAGAGAAATTGGATGGAAATAAGAAAGAAACTAAACTTATTCCATTAAAGAGTGGAAATAATCTAAGAGGAAAAGAGGGACTTAAAGAACTTTCGGTAGAAAAATATGGCGGATACCAGGGTGGCGAATGTGCATATTTTGTTCTTGTAAAATATTATACTGTTAAAAAGAAAAAGAAAACAGAAGAAAAGCAGTGGAAAATGGAGTTTGTCGGTATTCCTACATATATTTCGTATGAGATTAATAAAGGAAATATCAATTTAAAACAATATGTATGTGATAAATTAAAAAATGATACCGTAGAAATATTAAGAGGTAAAATTTGCAAATATCAAGAACTTATGGATGAAGAAGGTAATAGATATTTTCTTGTTGGACCTACAGAAGTTGCTAATGCAAAACAATTTGTTCTTGGAAGCAGGTATCAGAAATTTAACAGATTATATTCATATATTAATAGTGAAAACTGGCACTATATAAGAACGGATGAACTTGAAAAAGAAATAGATGAGTTCTTTAAGCTGCTACAGAATAAGATACATAACGAGTTTAAAGGCTATATCAAGGATATAGATAAAGTTATAGGAGCAAATACATCAAAGCTGGATATAGATAAAAAAATAGATTACTTTAACGAAATATATAAAATAGTACAGGCTAACAGTAGCCGTCCGGCTGTATCAAAATTCAATATTGCCGGCATAAGCGATGGGCTCGGAAGGAAAAGAAGCCTTCCTTTTAAGGATAAAATAATAATAGTTGACAAGTCAGTGACAGGAATTTACGAAAGGAGAACATGCTTTGAGTTGGAGAACGGTGGTAATACAAAGTCATGTTAAGTTGAGTTATAAAAATGATTTTATGATTGTTCGGGGTGATGAGGTTAAAATGATACATCTGAGTGAAATTAATATGGTGATTATTGATTCCACTCAGGTGTCATTGACATCATATTTGTTGTGTGAATTTGTAAAAAGAAAAATTAAGGTGATTTTTTGCGATGAAAAGAGAAATCCAAATAGCGAATTAGTTCCATATTATGGTGCTTATAATTCAAGTAAAAAAATTAAAAAACAGATTGCATGGAATGAAGAATATGCACAGGGAGTATGGACACAGATTGTTTGTCAAAAGATATTAAATCAGTCAAATCTTTTGAAAAAATATAAATTCGATTCTTACGAAAAGTTATCAGGATATGTACGAGAAATGGAATTTTTTGATTCGACAAACCGTGAAGGGCATGCTGCAAAAGTATATTTTAACAGTCTGTTCGGAAAGGGATTTTCAAGAGATGATATGAGCTCAGTAAATGCGGCATTAAATTATGGGTATGGGATTTTACTTTCCAATTTTAATAAAGAAATAGTTGCGGATGGTTATCTTACGCAGCTTGGAATAAAGCATATTAATGAATACAATCCTTTTAATCTGACGTGCGATTTAATGGAGCCTTTTCGTGTGCTTGTTGATGAAATTGTATACAATAATATAGAAAAAACATTTGATAAAGATTTTAAACTGTTGTTAGTTGATGTTCTTAATAAGAAAGTTATGTATTGTGGGCGTGAATACTATCTTACAAATGCAATTCAGATTTATCTTGATAAAATATTTGATGCTATTGAACATGAAAGTTTTGATACATCAATATTATATGAATTTGCATGAGTTTAAGATTTATGAGAGTTATGGTACTTTTTGATTTGCCCACAATTACAGAAAAGAATCGTGCCGAGTATAGAAAATTTCACAAGTTTCTGATACAGGAAGGATTTATTATGATGCAGGAATCTGTGTATACAAAACTTGCACTTAATGGAACAGTAGCCGAACTGATAAGAAAGAAAGTTAGAAAGAACAAACCGCCTGAAGGCTTAATTGAAATGCTTATTATAACTGAAAAGCAATTTAGCGGAATAGAATACATATCTGGTGAAGAACAGAACTGTGTTATAGATGGAGAGGAGCGATTGATTGTAATATGATAATGAGAATACCTTCATTTGAAAATGATATTGTTTTTTCTGAAAATTATATAAGTGTGCTTCATATACAAAACGGTACATTGTTTGCAAGAATAATAGGAAGCATTAACAGTCTTATAAACGGAGTTGAGGAGCTAAACGAAAAAATTATTTTTATCGATGAGGATGAAAAAATAATGAAAGCTTCCAAAGACATTATGCTTGTTACTGATATATGGAATTTTGATTTTAATCAAAAGAAAATACAAAGTGCTTTGTTTCAGAAAATAGAAAAAATATATCAGCAAGAGTATGAAAGATTGAGTGATTTTCAGACACATTTTCAAAGTTTGCAGATAAATGCTATGGATGTATGGGAAGATTTACCGTTCGAATTTGAATACAAAGACAGTATCGGAGTGCAGGAATATCTTAAACTTCTAGGTTTAAAAATTGCAATGAGTGACAGAGATTCTAAAATCATAGATATTGTATTGATGATAATTGATGTTGTTGAATATTTTGGAATAGCAAAATTAGTTGTTTTTACTAATTTAAAACTTTATTTATCGCAAAAAGAATTGGAAGAGGTTTATAAATATATCATGTATAAAAAAGTAATGGTTCTTTTGTTAGAAACAGGAGATGAGAAAGAATGTGTTAAAAATGAAAAAATTCTGTTTTTAGATAGTGATTATGATGAACTTATGATGTATAATGACTAAATAATAGTTGACATTCAGAGTAGAGATTAGTTGCTATAGTCCCAAAAACTCCTTGTATAATGTTATAATATACGAATTTGACATTTTAGGAGTATGTTATTTTGAATGGTAACAAAACTTATATTTGCACGTTGGCAATAGTGGGCTTATTTTAGGAGTATGTTATTTTGAATGGTAACAAAACATTACCGAAGCGGCAGAAAAAACGGCTTAGATTTTAGGAGTATGTTATTTTGAATGGTAACAAAACGGCGTTTCATGGATGCCGATAAGACCTGTCATTTTAGGAGTATGTTATTTTGAATGGTAACAAAACTCACATGCTCATTTTCCTCGCCCTCTGCAAATTTTAGGAGTATGTTATTTTGAATGGTAACAAAACTTCAATATTTCAGAAATCAATGAAGCAATATTTTAGGAGTATGTTATTTTGAATGGTAACAAAACTAATAAGCAGGCTATGAAGTATTCGCTTCAATTTTAGGAGTATGTTATTTTGAATGGTAACAAAACATCTTCAATAGTTTTGTCTGTTGAATAGTTATTTTAGGAGTATGTTATTTTGAATGGTAACAAAACATTAGCCGGGTGCAGAATGTACGAAAGCCAATTTTAGGAGTATGTTATTTTGAATGGTAACAAAACTTTTAAAGGAATACAAAGATTTAAAGTTCCGGTTCACTTGCATGGTGCATTTAAACAGATGCTTGTTTCGTATTATGAAAGTAATAATGCAGATGAACTGGCAGAGTGGGTATATGATAACTGCCTTGACGGAGTAAATCCGGTAAAAGTTAAGGAAAAAGCGGAAAATTATTAGAAGTAAGTCAGCAAATATTAAAAAACTATAAATCAACAGCACGCTATTGACAGCGTGCTGTTATTTTTGTAATATATTAGAACATCTAAAAGAAACTATTTATCAAATTTTATGAAAAGGAATGAGCATATGTTTGGAGAAACATTGCATTGTGGTGAACTTATAAAGAGACTTAACGATGCACTTGGAAGAAAGGCTAATAATACGTTGATGTGCGATGATGTTACCCTTTCGCAGATTAAGGTTCTCGCCACTATCAGCGAGGCAGCCGATGAAACGATAACGCTAAAAGAACTTGAAAAGCATTTTGAAGTTAAACAGGCAACGATGGCAGGAATTGCTGTACGTCTAGAAAAAAAGGGGATGATAGAGGGGTTTTACGATTCAAATGATAAAAGAATCAAACATGTAAAGCTCACGGCAAAAGGTGAGGAGATATGCAAGACGGCAAGAGCTTCAATGGATGAAAATGAGAGGGAACTTTTAAAGGCACTTAATGATGATGAAAAAAGACAGCTTAGAAATCTTTTGCAGAAAGTATATGACAGTATCAAGTCATGCTGACTGTAGACTTATAAGGTGAATTTAATCGAAGGGAGAATGATAAAAATATGATAAAAACATTAGCAAAATGTATTGGCAAATATAAAAAAGAATCAATTATAACGCCAATATTTACTGCAGTTGAAGTTTTTTTGGAAATTCTTATTCCATTTATAACAGCCTCAATAATTGATAAAGGAATACAGGCCGGAGATATGAGAAAGGTTGGTATTTATGGTGGAATAATGCTTATTATAGCATTTTTGAGCCTTTTTTGTGGTATACAGGCAGGAAGGTATGCGGCGGCAGCATCAACAGGATTTGCGTGTAATCTGAGAGAGAAAATGTATGAAAATATACAGACATTTTCATTTTCTAATATTGATAAATTCAGTACAGCAGGTCTTGTAACACGTATGACAACTGATGTAACTAATGTACAGAATGCTTATCAGATGATAATAAGGATTGCTGTGAGAGCACCTCTCATGATGATTTGCAGTATTACAATGTGTGTAATAATAAGTCCGAGATTAAGTATTATATTTCTTGTTGCACTTATATTTTTAGGATTTGTACTTTTCTTTATTATATATAAAGTAACACCGATTTTTACATCAGGTTTTGAAAAATATGATGAACTCAATGCGAGTGTTCAGGAGAATATTTCAGGAATTCGTGTTGTTAAGGCATTTGTACGTGAGGAGCATGAAAATAAAAAGTTTAATAAAGCGGCAGATAATCTTTATAAAACATTTGTTAAAGCCGAGTCATTTCTTGCATTTAACAATCCGACTATGATGCTTGTTGTATATGGATGTATTGTTGCATTGTCATGGTTTGCTTCACATTTTATTGTGTCGGGTTCAATTACAACTGGTAATCTTACATCAATGTTCAGTTACGTAATGAGCATGCTTATGGCACTTATGATGCTTTCAATGATATTTGTAATGGTTTCAATGAGTGCGGCAAGTGCAAGGCGTATTTCAGAAGTTCTTAATGAAAAAGCGGACCTTGCCAATCCGGAAAAACCTTATGAAGAAGTGGAAGACGGAAGAATCGATTTTAATCATGTTAATTTTTCATACAGAAAAAACAGTACAGAGGATACTTTACATGATATTGATATTCATATTAATGCAGGTGAGACAATTGGTATTATTGGTGGTACAGGATGCGGAAAATCAAGTTTTGTAAGTCTTATAAGCCGTCTATATGATGTTACTGAGGGTTCTGTATGTGTTGGTGGAAAAGACGTAAGAACTTATGATATGGATGTACTCCGTAATCAGGTGGCTGTAGTATTACAGAAAAATGTCCTGTTTTCAGGAACAATACTTGACAATCTCAGATGGGGTGATGACAATGCTTCATATGAAGATTGTGTTGAGGCATGTAAACAGGCATGTGCTGATGAATTTATCGAGAGAATGCCTAAGAAGTATGATACATGGATAGAACAGGGTGGTACTAATGTTTCAGGTGGTCAGAGACAGAGACTCTGTATTGCGAGAGCATTGCTTAAAAAACCAAAGGTTCTTATTCTTGATGATTCGACAAGTGCTGTAGATACTGCAACAGACGCAAAAATCAAACAGGCATTTGCCCAGAAAATTCCGGGAACAACAAAGATTATAGTTTCGCAGAGAATTTCAAGTATTCAGGATGCCGACAGAATTATTGTTCTTGAAGATGGAAAAGTCAGTGGCTTTGATACACATAAGAATCTTATGGAAAATAACAAAGTTTACCGCGAAATCTGTGAAGTCCAGATGCAGGGCGGCGGCGATTTCGACGAATCGGCAGAATAGTGAGAATAGGAGGAAGACATGAAAAATAAAAATGAGAACAAAGAGAAGAATCCGCTTTTATTATTAAAAAGACTTCTTTCTTATATAGTAAAAAATTATAAATTGGCATGTTTCATGGTGGTCGTTTGCATATTGGTTTCGGCACTTACGACATTATGTGGAACTTTATTTATACAGAAACTTATTGATAATTACATTGTGCCTCTTACCCAGATGGCAGTTCCTGATTATTCACCGCTTGCACAGGCTCTTTTAAAACTTGTAGCAATATTTGCAGTGGGTGTTTTATGTTCCTACGGATATAACAGAATTATGGTAAATGTCGGTCAGGGTACTATGAAAAAGCTCCGTACAGAGATGTTTACTAACATGGAATCACTTCCAATCAGATATTTTGATACACATGCACATGGAGATATCATGTCGGTATATACAAATGATATTGATACATTAAGACAGCTTATAAGCCAGAGTATTCCACAGGTTCTTAATTCACTTATAACACTTGTATCAACATTTGTAAGTATGATAGTTCTTGATATACCACTTACAATTGTATCTGTTATTATGGTTGCAATTATGCTTTTTGTGACATCAAAGCTTTCCGCTGCATCCGGCAGATATTTCGTTGAACAGCAGAAAGATATCGGTAAGGTAAATGCTTATATTGAGGAAATGATGGAAGGACAGAAGGTTGTTAAGGTATTCTGTCATGAGCAGGAAAGTCTTGAACAGTTTAAGCAGATTAATAACAAGTTAAGAGAAAGTGCCAATAATGCTAATAGGATTGCAAATATTACAATGCCTATCAATGGAAATATAGGAAATATAAGTTATGTTTTGTGTGCACTTGTAGGTGGTGTGCTTGCATTAAGCGGGTTTTCCGGACTTACTATTGGTACACTTGTAGCATTTCTTTCATTAAACAAGAGTTTCACACAGCCTGTAACACAGATAAGCCAGCAGATAAGCAGCATTGTAATGGCTATGGCAGGTGCTGGCAGGGTATTTGATCTTTGTGATGAAGTACCGGAGACAGATGAAGGTGATGTTGAACTTGTAAATATATGTTATGATTCAAATGGTGAAATTCATGAAACTGAAGAACAGACAGAGATGTGGGCATGGAAAAAACCAAATGCTGCAAACAAAGATGAAATGTATACAAGACTTCAGGGTGATGTTACATTTGATGGAGTTGATTTTGGATATAATCCTGACAAAATCGTGCTTCACGATATAAAAATGTTCGCAAAACCTGGTCAGAAGCTTGCGTTTGTAGGTTCTACCGGTGCCGGAAAGACAACAATTACCAACCTTATTAACAGGTTTTATGATATACAGGATGGTAAAATCCGTTATGATGGAATTAATATTAATCATATTAAAAAAGACGATTTACGCCGAAGCCTGGGCATTGTTTTACAGGATACCAACCTTTTTACAGGCACGATTATGGACAATATCAGATATGGAAGACTCAATGCAGCTGATGAAGAATGTATAGCTGCCGCAAAGCTTGCTAATGCTGATGGATTTATAAAAAGACTTCCTGATGGTTATAACACAGTGCTTACCGGCGGTGGTGCGAACCTTAGTCAGGGACAGCGTCAGCTTCTTGCAATAGCGAGGGCGGCAGTTGCAGATCCTCCTGTTCTTATTCTTGATGAGGCGACTTCTTCTATTGATACACGTACAGAAAAACTTGTACAGCGTGGTATGGATGCACTTATGACAGGAAGAACTTCATTTGTTATCGCTCATCGTCTTTCTACGGTACGGAATGCAGACTGTATTATGGTTATGGAACAGGGAAGAATTATTGAGCGTGGTACACATGACCAGCTTATGGAAGAAAAAGGCAGATACTATCAGCTTTACACAGGAAAGTCAATCAGTGCGTAAGATTTTGATTAATTGGTATTAAATAAACATTTCAAAAACACGGGGTATAAAAATATGAAATATGCTTATATTAACGGAAAAATACTTGACGGAACCAAAGATATGCAGGTAAAAGAGGGCTTCGTCATACTTACGGACAATGATAAAATTGAGGATATTGTCAATGCAGGCACGGATTTGAATGGATATGAAAAAGTTGATTTAAAAGGCAGATATATTATGCCCGGTCTTATAAATATGCATGTTCATCTTGCAGGTAATGGTAAGCCGCAGAAAAAACAGCGTGATAATGAGAAGCTTGTAAAAATACTTATGGGAAATGCACTTATGCGTTCAATTGCATATGGTATGGTTGCCGGATTTGCAAAAACAGAGCTTATGAGCGGTGTGACAACAATAAGAACGGTTGGCGGACTTGGAAGTTTTGATACAAAATTAAGAGATGAGATTAATGCGGGAACAAAGATTGGACCTAGAATACTTGCCGCTAATGAAGGAATTTCCGTGCCTGGCGGACATATGGCTGGCTCTGTTGCTGTTGCGGCGGACAGTATAGATACAGCCTTAAAACATCTGGAGCAATCGGAAAAAGAAAAGGTTGATTTGATAAAACTTATGATTACAGGCGGCGTAATGGATGCAAAAGAAAAAGGTGTTCCGGGTGAACTGAAAATGTCTCCGGAAATGGTAAAGGCAGTCTGTGACAAGGCACATGAAAATGGCTATGTCGTTGCTGCACATGTCGAATCTCCGCAGGGGGTGCGTGTTGCTCTTGAAAATGGTGTTGACTCAATTGAACACGGTGCAAAAATTGATGATGATACAATTAAGTTATTCAAGGAAAGAAAAGCATTTCTTTGCACAACAATTTCGCCTGCACTTCCGTATGCATTGTTTGATCGTTCGATTACCAACGCAACTGAAGTTGAACAGTTTAACGGAAATGTTGTGTTTGAGGGAATAATTGCATGTGCGAAAGCAGCACTTGAAAATGATATACCTGTCGTTCTTGGCAATGATGTTGGATGTCCGTGGATTACACAGTATGATTTCTGGAGAGAATTGTATTATTTCCACAAATATACGGGAGTTTCCAATGCATTTGCACTGTATACGGCAACTGCAAGAGCTGCCGAAATGGCGGGAATCGGTGATATTACCGGTACGCTTGAAAAAGAAAAATGTGCAGATATGATTGTAACCGAGGAAAACCCGCTCGATGACCTCAGAGCATTACGACATGTAAAAATGGTTGTCGCAAGAGGAACGATTACGGAAAATCCTAAAGTTAAAATAAATAAGCGTGTCGAGACTGAACTTGATAAATTCCTATAAAAAAACCCCGCTGCGGCGGGGCTTTTTTATTCATATACTTCTCAATATTCAAATTTTTGCTTAATCCGGATATTCGCTAGTGATTCCAAAATATTCTTCAAGTGAAATCCAAGCACCATTGTTGTAAAGCTTTTCAGCGAGGTCTTTACCGACATATCTTAAATGCCATGATTCATACTGATAGCCTGTGTATGCATCCTTACCCTTAGGAAAACGTATGCAGAAGCCGTATTTATAACAGTTGTCATTGACCCATCTGCCCTCTGCGGTATCGCCGAAGCTGTCATCTATAGAATTAAGGTCAAAACAGAGCCCTGTCTGATGTTCTGAGTTACCGGGTCTTGATGAATAAGTATCTGCGGCAGCTTTTCCATCTCTTGCTACATAGGAATTATATAGATTTACCTGATAACTGTATGAACGGTAAGCACTTGCAATATAGATATTAAGTCCCTGTGAAGAAGCATCAGCCTGCATCGTACGCCATGCACTCATAAGTGTTCTGTCAAGACTTGTTGTGCTTCGCTGGCTTGTTACAGGAACCTCAGGGTCCTGAGGAATAAAATCACTTGGAAGAGAGTAAGTTTTATTGGCGATAAGCACCCCATCAACATATGTTATTCCATTGATAGTCTGGATTGAAAATCCTTTGGATGAAACAGACTGCAAATCAGCATACTGGCTTCCTGAATAATCAGAGCTGTTATCTGATGATGTGGAAACATCCTGAAATTCCTCAGATTTTCTGTTTTCGCTGTTGTTTTCTGCTGCTGTTTTATTGTCATCAGTAGTAGTCTCAGTAGTAGTTCCGGCTGTCTTGTCGTTATTCCTTTTCTTACTGTTACAGCCCTTAAATGCGAGTACGAATATAATTACTAAAATAAAAACCGCAATGCCTGCGGCAAGTGTGATTTTTTGTCGTCTGACTACAGCTGCACGCTGTTTTCTTGTTAATCGGTTGTTTACCATAGTTAATCTCCATTCTGATTTTGCCGTTGTAGTGTGGCAGTTCATAAAACAAATCCATTATTGCATTTACAAAAGAAAATATCAAGTGTTGACGTTTCAATTAAAATAAATATATTGAAATGTTATGTTTTGAGTGGTATATTATTAATACATTTAAAAGAGCGAAAATTATAATTATTTTAAATATGAATGGAGAAATACAATGCATATATCGAAAAATGCTGCGATGCAGATAGTTGGTGAAATATCGCAGCTCGTAAAACAAAATATTAATCTTATGGATGAGACGGGGCATATAATTGCAAGTTGTGATAAATCAAGGATAGGTGATTTTCACTATGGAGCATACAAAATCATTACGGAATGTCTAGATGAATATTATCTTAAGAAAGATGATAAGGAAAGAGGAATGAAACAGGGAATTAATCTTCCGCTTGAACTTGATGGTGAAATCGTTGGTGTTGTTGGAATTACCGGAAGTCACGATGAGGTAATAACAGCCGGACGTCTGATAAAAAAGATGACCGAAATTCTGCTTATGGAACGCCGTGTCAGTTATCATCAGCTCATGGATAAGCGTGTAAAAAATGCTTTTTTTGAAGAATGGCTTATAAATGACGGATATAAAAACTTTGATGACCTGAGAGAACGCGGAAAATCTCTTGGGATAGATATAGACAAGCCGGGAAGAATTATTATTGTAAGTATCGATGAACTTGATGAGTATAAAGATAATCAGGAGGGTCAGTCTGTAATTGCCAAATTTGAAAATAATGTTGCCGCATTTCTTAACAGAAATGGTTACAAGGCACATTTCAGAAATGCGTCAAGACAGATAATTCTTATAGATGATATGACAACAGAAAAGGTAATTGAATTTTCAAATGAACTTGCAGATTATATATATGAAAAGCAGAAACTGAATCTTAATATAGGGATTGCAGGGAAAAGTGATGATATGCATGAGGCATACATCCAGGCACATAGGGCGTGGAATGCAGCTGCAAATGAACATGAAAAGATTATCTGCTATGAGGATATGAGTCTGGAACTGCTTGTTAACTGTATTCCTGCCAAAATTAAGCTTGAATATATTACCAAGCTTTTCAAGAATTCATCTGTTGATGAAGTAAAAGAATATATGTCACTCCTGAAGGCTTATTATAAAGAGCAGGGCTCTATTCAGGCGGTATCTGATAGTCTTTATATACATAAGAATACATTGCAGTACAGGATTGGCAAGTTGAAGGAACTGACAGGATATGATGTCAGAAAACCATCCGAAAATCCGGCATTATATATGGCATATCTTATTATGCAGGATATAGAAATGGAAAAAAGTGATACATATGCCTTGTTACATGAAACAAAATAATTTGAATAATTATGTTATGTGTAACATGTGAAAAGATTTGCTTCCGTGATATGATTGCACCATAGACAGTACGAGCTATTGTGCAAATCGTATAAAAAATAACGAAAAGGGGTGTTTATTATGTCAGGAATAGCATTAATTATTGTCTTTATTTTAGCTATCATAGTTATGATAGTAGCAATTTCAAAGTTTAAGGTTCATCCTTTCCTTGCTATCATGGCTGTATCACTTATTCTTGCTATAATCGCAGGAATTCCATTTGTTGATACAGTCACGGCAGACGGAAAGAAGATTTCCGGAATTCCAACAGTAATCGGAGCAGGATTTTCGGGAACATTCAGCAGCATCGGTATTGTAATTATTCTTGGTGCACTTATCGGTTCAGTTCTCGAAAAGACAGGTGCAGCATTAAAGCTTGCCGATATGGTTATTAAAGTTGTTGGTAAGAAGAGACCTGAACTTGCTATTGAACTTATGGGATGGGTTGTTTCAATCCCTGTTTTCTGTGATAGCGGTTTTGTTATTTTGAATCCAATTAGAAAAGCTCTTGTAAAGAGAACAGCAGTATCAAGTGTAGCTATGACAGTCGCTTTGTCAGCAGGTCTTTATATTTCACATGTATTTATTCCACCAACACCTGGTCCGATTGCAGCAGCAAGTACACTTGGTGTAGGTGATAATCTTTTACTGGTAATGGGTCTTGGTGTTGTATGTTCGATATTCCCTCTTATTGCAGGTCTTATCTATGCAAAGTTTATTGGCAAGAAAGTAAAGAGTGCAGACGAGATGGGCGATAATGCAGAAGTAGCAAAAACATATGAAGAACTTGTTGCAGAATTTGGCAAACTTCCTAATGGATTTAATGCACTTGCTCCAATTCTTGTTCCAATTATACTTATGGCACTTGGCTCAATTTCATCTATGGCCGGCTGGACAGGAGCACTTGATATTGCCTGCCAGTTCTTAGGAAAGCCAATTATTGCTCTTGCAGTTGGTACAATATTTGCAGTAATCCAGCTTGCAACTGCTCATAAGATGAGTGATTTTTATAACATTACTAATGAGACATTAAAAACTGTTGGTCCTATTCTTTTTGTAACAGCAGCAGGTGGTGTTCTTGGTAAAGTTATTTCTTCAACATCAATGGTAAGCTACATAACACAGCATGCAGAAGTGCTTTCGGCAGTAGGTATATTCTTCCCGTTCATACTTGCAGCAATATTAAAGAGTGCACAGGGTTCATCAACAGTTGCTATTACAACAACAGCAGGTATACTTGCTCCGCTTCTTACTGTACTTGGACTTGCAACACCTGTAAAGTCAGTACTTTGTGTAATGGCTATTGGTGCCGGTGCCATGACAGTATCACATGCTAACGATTCATATTTCTGGGTTGTTACTAACTTTGGTGATATGACACCTGAACAGGGATATAAGACGCAGACAGTATGTACATTAATCATGGGTATTGCATCTATGGTTGAGATATTCATACTTTCATTATTCTTATAATTAAAATGCTGTTAAAATGATATAAAATCAGGAGGATTTATATGGTTATTGGGTTTATCGGACTTGGAATAATGGGGAAACCAATGGCGAAGAATCTTTGTAAAGCAGGATATTCATTAATTGTTAATGACCATCATATAGAAAATATTAATGAACTTGAAAAATGTGGTGCAGAAAGCGGAACATTAGAATATATTGCGAAAAACAGTGATGTTGTTATTACAATGCTTCCAAACAGCCCACAGGTAAAAGAAGTAATTCTTGGTGAAAATGGTGTAGCCCGGTATATGAAATCAGGTACATGTTTTATAGATATGAGTTCAATAAATCCGGTTGACAGCAGATATATTGGAAAAATTTTGAAAGAGAAAGAAATTGAAATGCTTGATGCTCCCGTATCCGGTGGAGAACCAAAAGCCATAGATGGAACAGTTGCATTTATGGTTGGCGGAGATGAGAATACATTTGAAAAATATAAAGAAATACTTTTTAAAATGGGTTCATCTGTAACCAGATGCGGTGAGCTTGGAGCAGGAAATACAACTAAACTTGCTAATCAGATAATTGTAGCAGGTAATATACAGGCAGTGTCAGAAGCATTTATTCTGGCAAAAAAGGCCGGTGTTAATCCTGAGTGTGTCTTTGAGGCAATAAAAGGCGGACTTGCTGGTTCTACAGTAATGAATGCTAAAGTGCCTATGATGATTAATGATGATGTAAAGCCGGGATTCAGGGTTGATTTACACATCAAAGATTTGAATAATGCTTTGGAATGTGCACACAGTGTTGGTGCTGTTGTTCCAATGACATCACAGATTCAGGAGATAATGCAATATCTTCATAATAATGGAGACGGAAGCAGTGACCACAGTGCAATAATTCATTATTATGAGAAACTGGCAGATATCAAACTTTAATATTTGTATTTCGATAAAAACCAGAAAAGTCTGGTATATATATAGAAGATCAGACAGAAAGGGGAAACATATGAATTATGAATTAAAAAAGGTTGCAGATAATATAATAGATGCAGCAATAAAAGCTGTTCTGCCGGATAAAGCAGTAATAAGAGCACTTGAGAATAAAGAATTTCCCGGCAGGGTAATTCTTGTTTCAGTAGGAAAAGCAGCATGGCAGATGGCAAATGCTGCATCAGAATATTTGGGCGATAGAATAGATAAAGGTATTGTTATAACAAAATATGGACATGTCAAAGGTGAGATAGAAAATGTGACATGTTTTGAAGCAGGACATCCTGTGCCGGATGACAATTCCTTTATGGCAACGCAGAAAGTCCTTGATATGGTTTCTGATTTAAAAAGTAATGATACAGTTCTTTTTCTCCTTTCAGGAGGTGGAAGTGCATTGTTTGAAAAACCACAGATTTCAGGTGATGAGCTCTCAGACATAACTAACCAGCTTCTTTCCTGTGGAGCAGACATTGTGGAGATAAATACTATAAGAAAACGTTTATCTATGGTAAAAGGCGGAAGATTTGCAAAAATATGCGAACCGGCACATGTATATTCAATTGTGCTTTCAGACATACTTGGAGATCCTCTTGATATGATTGCTTCCGGACCGGCGTGTCCTGATTCTACTACATGTGAGGATGCAAAAAAAATTGTAAATAAATATAACCTGAAGCTTTCACCGGATGCTGAAAAGCTTATGGAGGTTGAAACACCAAAAAAACTGGATAATGTTACGACATTGATTAATGGCAGTGTAAGAGAACTTTGCAATGCAGCGGCAAAAGAATGTGAAAAACATGGTTTTGAGTCAGTAATTCTTACAGATCAGCTTTGCTGTCAGGCGAAGGAAGCAGGAAGTTTTCTTGCCTCTATAGCAAAAACACATTGCCATGGTAATAAAAAGACAGCCTATATTGCCGGTGGCGAGACAGTTGTTAATCTCACTGGACATGGCAAAGGCGGAAGAAATCAGGAGATTGCACTGTCAGCAGCCAGTGGAATTGATGGTATTAAAAATGCTGCCATATTCAGTATCGGAAGCGACGGAACTGATGGTCCGACAGATGCCGCTGGAGGATATGCTGATGCTGATACTGCGGGAGAACTCAGAAAGAAAGGCATTAATATATTTGATGTTCTAAGACAAAATGATGCATATAATGCGTTAAAAGAAACAGGCGGACTTATTATAACTGGTCCGACCGGAACAAATGTTAATGATGTTGCTGTGCTTCTTATTGATTGCGATTGATAGTTAATAAGAAGAATCCGGTAATATTCATATAAAAGTACCTTCCATCCTATTTGCAGGACTGCCACACTAAGTGATTGGTTTGGCAGTCCTTTTTATTTACGCGTGTAACGAGCCAAAGTCCGTGCTTGCACGAGACCTTGGCGAGTGCCGCGATAACTTGAGAAACCCGCGGAGCGTGTTTCTCATAGTTTATTAGGACTGAAGTATATAATTGAATTTAATATGTGTAAAAATGCCAACATGATTTGCTTTTAAAAAATAATCGGGATATAATTAAATAAAATTAACGTGAATATAAATATTGATTTATAGAGGAGGTACAATTTTATGGTGAAAAATTTTGGACAGTTATCATCAGGGGAAACAGCACATCTTTACAGTTTAATGACAGATATGTTAAGGATTTGTGTCACTGATTTTGGCGGAACACTTGTGAGTGTGGAAGTTAAGGATAAATCAGGCAAATTTGTTGACATAACGCTTGGTTATGATGATGTTGCAGGTTATGAAAATGACAATGACTGTTTTGGGTTTAATATCGGAAGAAATGCAAACAGAATTTCCAATGCACAATTTACCTTAAATAATATTAAATATGTACTTGCAAAAAATGATGGGGAAAATAATCTGCATAGCGGGCCACATCTTTTTTCAAAAAGAATGTGGCATGTAACAGAATACAGGGATGATTCAATTATATTTGAAATTGAGAGCCTGCATCTTGACCAGGGATTTCCCGGAAATGCAAAGTTTTATATTATATACAGAATAACAGGCAGTAATTCATTTGAGATTGAGTATAATGCAGTTCCTGATATGGATACAGTAATTAATATGACAAATCACAGTTATTTTAATCTTAATGGAGAGGGAAGTGGAAGTATTGTTAATCATAAGACCGTTATACATGCAGTTTCTTTTACACCATTAAGAGCCGGTGCAATTCCTACAGGAGAAGTTCGTGCAGTTGATAAAACACCTATGGATTTTAGAAAAATAAAAAGAATAGGTGATGATATTAATTCAGAATATGAGCAGATTAAGATTGCGGGAGGTTACGACCATAACTGGGTGATTGACCACCCTGATTCACAGAAGCTGGCTGGATGTGTGGAAGTTTACGGAGACAAAACCGGTATTGCTATGAAGATAAGCTCGGATTATCCGGGAATTCAGATGTATACAGGCAATTATATTGGAAATGTAAAAGGAAAACACGGACATATATACGCACCCCGTGATGGGGTATGTTTTGAGCCGCAGTATTTTCCGGACGCAGTCAACAGACCAGAGTTTGAAAGTTCTGTATGTAAGGCGGGTCAGAAATTTGATAAAAAAATAAAGTATGTTTTTTTTAATGAGAAATATTGCTAATATTTGTATTTTGAATTATATTGTTCATTGAAAGATTTATTAATAAATGGAGGATTTATGAAAAAAATTAGCGAACTTATGCCGGAGGCATATGATTTTAATGGAAAGCTTCCATTGAAGCAGGCAATACCACTTGGACTTCAGCATGTTATGGCGATGTTTGTTGGTAATCTTACACCGCTTCTTATTATAACCGGTGCATGCGGGATTGGTGCAGGAAGTGAATATGCATCTGTTCAGGTTGCACTTTTACAGAATGCGATGATTATAGCCGGTATTGTAACACTTATTCAGTTATTTGCAATTGGACCAATAGGTGGAAAAGTACCTATTATTATGGGTACAAGTTCCGGATTTATAGGAGTATTCAGCAGTGTAACTAAAATTATGGGCGGTGGAGTATTAGCTTATGGAGCACTGATGGGGGCATCCATTATAGGAGGCTTGTTTGAGACTGTACTTGGAGCATTTATTAAACCTTTGAGAAGATTTTTTCCATCAGTAGTGACAGGAACTGTAGTTTTATCTATAGGTTTGTCACTTATATCAGTTGGTATTAATTCTTTTGGAGGTGGAAATTCAGCTAAAGATTTTGGCTCTTTGGAAAATCTTTTTCTGGCTTTTGTTGTCCTTGTAGTGATATTGTTTTTTAAACATTGGACGAAAGGATATATTAGTTCATCAGCTATACTTATTGGAATTATAGTTGGTTATATTGTTGCATTTATTATGGGATTAGTTCTTCCACATACAGCAGTTTCTGCTGATGGAGTAGAATATACAAAGTCATGGGTGCTTAACTGGAACAAAGTTGCAGAGGCAAAATGGATTGCAATTCCAAAGTTTATGCCGATAAAACCTGTATTTGACCTGAGAGCAATTTTGCCGGTGCTTGTTATGTTTGTTGTTACAGCGGTAGAAACAGTTGGTGATATTTCGGGTGTTATGGAAGGTGGAATGCAAAGAGAAGCAACAGACAAGGAACTTTCAGGCGGTGTTATGTGTGATGGTATCGGTTCAACACTGGCAGCATTGTTTGGCGTTCTTCCTAATACATCATTTAGCCAGAATGTTGGTCTTGTTGCAATGACAAAGGTTGTTAACAGAATAGCACTTGCTTCAGGAGCTGTTTTTCTTATACTCTGTGGACTTATTCCAAAACTAGGTGCATTAATTTCAATTATGCCTCAGTCTGTACTTGGAGGTGCTGCAGTTATGATGTTCTCATCAATTATAGTAAGCGGTATTCAGCTTATAACTAAAGAACCTCTAAATGCAAGAAGACTTTCTATAGTTTCAGTTGCACTTGGAGTAGGTTATGGTATGGGAGTCAGTCCGGCAATTCTTTCACATACACCACAGGCAGTCCAGCTTATATTTGGTGAATCTGGTATTGTTCCGGCAGCATTTGTTGCAATAATACTTAATGTGATATTGCCGAAAGACGAATAATATCATCCGGTGTGTCAATATCATATAATTCATATTTATCCTGTGCAGGAACAGCAATGACCTGTGCAGGATATTTTTTAATAAGAAATCCGCCACCTTTGTGTTCTGGGAGATTTAAAAGTTCGTTAAAATAATGAGATGGAAATATACATGGAGAGCCGGCATTTCCGTTAAAACTAAGTCTGCATATTTTATCATTATGATAAACAAATAAAAGACAAAGAAGTTGTAGGCTTGTTCTTTTTATTAATGGTTGATCTGCTGGCAGAAATAAAATTCCACCAGAATATGAATTATTAATAATATGTGTCACGCCGATACGTATCATGTCATTTCTGTATGGCATATCATGTTTTATAAAATGTATATTTTCATGTCTGCATATATCGGCTACATCGTTGTGGCGTGTCACAACAATACGGTCTTTAAAATTTACAAAGCGGCTTTCTGATATAGCATTTTCAATAAGCGTTTTTCCATTAAAGTCAGCAATCAGCTTATTATGACCAAATCTTTTTGACATGCCTGAGGCCATGATAATGCATGAGAGGTTATTGAATATAGTGTCTATATCTATAAGAAGTACATCTTTTCGTGAACGTATTTTGTCAAGAAAAGATGTTGACTGTTTCCTTATTATAGCTAATACATGTGAACTGTTCAGAAGTTCAAATATAGAAGTCTGGAATTGAATGCAGGAACTTTCAAGATATCCGAGTTCATCAATAACAAAAAATCTATTATTTGAATTGTCAATGTGTGAACGGATAGCCGGTATGGCACATTTAAGAAAACCTTCTTGTACGGCTTTCATGTTATTGCCTTTTGATAAAGAATCAGGGTTTGCGGTTAGTGGAGTGCCTATTGTATATTCACGTGCATTTTCAATAAGATTAGATTTTATAACTACTTCAGGTTTCATGGTTTTGTAACTTCGCAAAAAATCAAAATTTTCATTTAAAAGTACGCATAAATTATTTAAAAGAGTTGATTTGCCACTGCCCTTGCAACCTGTAATAAAAAGATGTTTCTTGCCGGTTATATTGTAAAAATTAAGGACCGCTGAAGCATCCATATAAAAATTATTCATAATAATCCCATCCTTTATAATGAAAGAACTGTTTTGTGTAATCTACCGTTAGCATCGGCACATTCAACTACATTAATATTACTATATAAAAATGACATTTTTTCATTGATTTCTGTAATATCTGCTGTATGGACATCAATATCAGATATGATTTTTCCGTTTTTCATAAGAAATATTACATCGCTGTATTCAAGTGCCAGTTCAGGACTGTGGATACACATTATTACACATTTATTATTTCTTGAAATATGAGTTATATGCTTCATAAGCATATGTCGATTTGCAAAATCAAGAGCACTGTCGGGTTCATCAAGAAGCAGAAGAGGAGTATCTTCTATAAGCGTTCTTGCAAGTATGCATAACTGTTTCTGCCCTTCACTTAAAGTTAAAAAATCAGTGTTGTATAAACCGGCAAGTCCTACAGAATCGATGGCTTTATCGACCTGCTGTCTCATATTACTGCTGTATGATTCAAATATCCGAAGATGTGGATTAAATCCTAAAAGACATACTTCTCTTACCGTCATACTTATATTTATTCCGGTTTTCTGCGGTATATAGCTTATTAACCGGGCTCTTTTTTTTACTGACATTTTTTCCAGTGTTTTTCCGTTAAGTCTGCATATGCCATTGTGACCGGTAAGATTCATAACAGCTTTCATAAGGGAAGTTTTGCCACATCCATTATTTCCGATAATAGCATAAATATGTCCAGAATGTGCATTAAAGCTTACCTTTTCAACAGCACATTTATGACCATAGTATACAGATACATCTGATATATCAAGTGTTGGAACGATTAAATCAGGCATTACAAATCCTCCTTTTTGTTTGATTTTATAAGAAGAATTATAAGCAGCGGTGCCCCAATAACAGATGTAAATATACTTACAGGAAGTTCGGATGATGATAAACTTCTTGCAAAAATATCTGAAAGAGTCATTATAATAGTGCCGGCAAAACCGCTTGAAATGTATGTGAAACGGTCATTTCTTCCAGTGAGCAGTCTGGCAATATGTGGGGCTATAAGACCGATAAAACTTATGAGACCGGTTACACATATTATTGATGAAACTATTAACGTCGCTGTAATCAGTATAATGAATCTGAATATTGTGACATTTACACCTAAAGAAGCTGCTTCATCTTCATTGATAGATAGTATTAGAATTTGCCTGTATAGTAAAAGTATAATAAAGAAACCAATAAATGTTATAAAAAAGGGAATAGCAATACTGTCGATGGATATACCATTGAGACTTCCCATAATCCAGTATTCTATGGATGCAAGCTGTTTTTCCGGGTCAGCAGCAAGTTTTAAAAACATAAGAATTGTCTGTGCAACAGAGTGGATTGCAATACCTGTAAGTATTATGGTGTATCTGTTTTTTCCCGGAACTGCATATGCTGTAAGAAGTGTAATCGAAAGTGCAATTAGACCTCCTGCAAATGCACATATTGAAATAAATGGTGCTGAAGCTGAAACTGCAACGATAGCAAATGCTGCACCGGCACTTGCCCCGGATGAAACACCTGCAATATCAGGCGATGCAAGAGGATTTTTAAATACCAGCTGGTAAACATAACCGGCAATTGAGAGACCAAATCCACCAATAATTCCCATAATTACACGTGGTAAGCGGAGACGGAAAAACACCATAAGCATCATTTTATCGCCGTCCAGTAATCCTTTTATTGTAAGTGGATATTGTCCTGTAAAAACTGACCATATGGATACTGCAATAAGAAGCAGTATCCATATAACAGATAAAAATATAATTTTGTTTTTGTAGTTAGTGATTTTTAACATAAATCATTCCCGTATTATTTTGAAGGTGTAAATCCATAGAAATTTTTATAAAATTCTGTTACGCATGATTCGTAGAAATCTTTTGTTATTTTATCAGGATGAAGGATATGTGCAATATAAATACTGCCGAGAAAACTTCCAGGTACTGGAGAGTCCCATGCTTCAATATCATTTGGAAGCTTTACAACATTTTTATTTTTAATTGCTGTGCAGTTTGCAAGATTGGCATCATTTAATACATCGTCAACAGAGTATGATGCATCAGCAGCTATAATAATATATTCAGGATTCCATGCAAGAATCTGTTCGTAAGAAACATTTGCCCAATAAGTATCTGTAAGTTCAGATGCAACATTTTTTCCACCGGCATTTGTAAGAAGCGTATCCTGATACATATGACTGCCTGCTGTTGACAGAACAGAACTGTTGCCGGCAAGATATACAGATGGGGCTTTTTCATCTGCAACTTCATTTTTTGTACTTGTTAAAAATGTATCTATTGAATTATTAAGAGCAGTAGCTCTTCCATATGTATTAGTTATTTTTCCAGCTAAAGTTATGCATTCCTTTAAAAGTGACTGATCTTCAGGATTTACAACAACTGCCTTAATACCAAGTTCATCAAGTGTATCGGCAGCTTTTTTTAATTTCATCGGAAGAAATACTACATCAGGAGCAGCTGCAACGCATGCTTCTGTATTAAATTCTTTTGCAGTTCCCATATTAGGCAGATTTACTGCTGAAGGAGCAGCAAGTCTATATATATTTCGTGTGTTTGCTTTTGCTTCAATACCAACGAGCTTATCTGCTAATCCCAGTGCGATAAGAAGACTTGTTGAAATATAGTATGAAGAAGCAATTTTTTCAGGAGCTTTATCAAATGTTACAGTTCTTCCAGCCTGGTCTGTAACAGTGAGAGGGTAACTTACACCGATTTCGTTGAAATAAGACATGATTTCAAAAGCAGATGTAGTATTTTCTGTTGTGTTTTTATCATTGCTGTCAGAATGTGAAAAGTTGCAAGCAGTGACAGAGACAAGCATAATCATCGATAATGCGACAGCAGATATTTTTTTAAAAAAATTCATTACAAAAATCCTTTCATTAAATTATTTTAATTTAGCAAATAGAGTTTATCAGATTGACAATATTTTTACAAGCCGTTATATTTATAACAGTTAAATGCAGAATACTGCAAAATTAAAAGATTGGAGTTTTTATGCTTAATATACAGAATTATATTAAAGTTGAAAGTCTTGATGAAGCTTATGAGCTTAACCAGAAAAAGAATAACAAAATTATTGGCGGTATGATGTGGATGCGTATGGGCGATAGCAGAATAAATACAGCAATTGATTTGTCAGGACTTGGACTTGATAGAATTGAAGAAAATGATGATGAATTTAGAATTGGATGTATGGTAACATTAAGACAGTTGGAAGTTTATGATGGATTTAATCAATATACCGGTGGATGTGTAAAAGAAGCTTTAAGACATATTGTTGGGGTTCAGTTCAGGAATCTTGCGACAGTTGGCGGAAGTGTATTTGGAAGATACGGTTTCTCTGATGTGCTTACACTTCTGATTGGATTAGATTCTTATGTTGAATTGTATAAGGAAGGTATTGTCAGGCTTGAAGACTATGCTGGTCGAAGCTATGACAATGATATTATTATAAATATTATTGTAAAGAAAAGACCGGTGCATATGTTTTATGAAGCAGTGAGAATTACTGAAACTGATTTGCCTGTATTGACATGTGCAGGAGTGAAGTTTGCAGATACAGGTTTATGTAATATTTGTATAGGTGCACGACCTGGGAAGGCTGTTATTGTTAAAGATACTTATGACATACTTTCATCTGGAATTAGTGAAGAATCAATAGAAAAATTTGCTGATTTTGTTGAAAAAAATCTGCCAACACAGGGAAATATGCGAGGAAGTGCCGCTTATAGAAGCCATCTCGCAGGTGTTCTTACAAAAAGAGCTTTAATAAATATTAATAAATAATTGAGATTCAGATGGGAGAATATATGTTAGTTAATATTAAATTAAATGGAAAATCTGTCGTATCTGATATAGCCGCTGATATGACACTTTATGATTTTGTGAGAAAACACGGATGCTATAGTGTAAAATGCGGCTGTGAAACTTCTAATTGTGGTCTGTGCACAGTGTTTCTTGATGAAAAACCTGTTCTTTCATGTTCAGTTCTTGCTGTAAGAGCGGATAAATGCAGTGTAACAACGCTTGAAGGTATTCAGGAAGAGGCTTCTGAATTTGTAACTTTTATAGCAGACCAGGGAGCTGAACAGTGTGGTTTTTGCAATCCGGGATTTGTTATGAATGCAATTGCACTTTTCAGAGAAAATCCATATCCGGATGAAAATGAAATTAGAGAATTTCTGTCAGGAAATCTCTGCAGGTGTTCAGGTTACGAAGGGCAGCTCAGAGGAATTCTTAATTATATTAAAGCTAAAAAAGAAAAGGAGTTACAGTAATGAAAGCAGTTAATAAAGCTATACGAAAAAAAGATGCGATGCAGCTTCTGCTTGGAAAGCCTGTGTATACAGATGATATTGCACCAGATGACTGTCTTATTGTGAAGTTGTTGCGTTCTCCTTATGCTAATGCTGTTATTAAGGATATTAATGCGGATATAGCAATGAAAGTACCTGGAATAGAGGCAGTTTTTACATATAAAGATATTGACCAGAATATGAAACGTTTTACATGTGCCGGACAGACATATCCTGAGCCAAGTCCGTATGACAGGCTCATACTTGACAGACATGTAAGATTTATAGGGGATCCTGTTGCTATTGTTGCCGGGGTTGATGAAAAGTGTGTTGATAAGGCAATGAAGCTTATAAAAGTAGAATATGAAGTACTCGAACCGGTACTTGATTTTACTAAAGCGAAAGATAATAAAATTCTCGTTCATCCGGAAGATAACTGGGAATCACTTTGTCCTGTCGGAGCTGATAACAAAAGAAATCTTTGTGCACATGATGAGAGTGGTAATGGAGATATAGATAAAGTCCTGAATGAGTGTGATGTTGTTATTGACAGAACATATCATACAAAAGCATGCCAGCAGAGTATGATGGAGACTTTCAGGACGTTTTGCACAATAGATACATATGGCAGACTTCATGTTGTAAGCTCAACACAGATTGTATTCCACTGCAGAAGAATCATATCACATGCACTTGGAATTTCGCCATCAATGATAAGAGTTACAAAGCCTAGGATTGGTGGTGGTTTTGGAGCAAAGCAGACGTCTGTTTCAGAGATATATCCTGCATTTGTAACTTGGATGACAAAAAAGCCTTCAAAGATTATTTTTTCGAGAAAAGAATCATTGTCAGCATCATCACCAAGACATGAGATGCAGATGCATGTAAGACTTGGTGCAACAAAAGATGGCATAGTAAAAGGGATAGATTTGTACACATTGTCAAATACTGGGGCATATGGTGAGCACGGACCAACTACGGTCGGACTTTCAGGGCATAAATCAATTCCACTTTATGGAAAGGCAGAAGCATTTCGTTTTGTAAGTGATGTTGTATACACTAATGTTATGTCAGCTGGTGCATATAGAGGGTATGGTGCAACGCAGGGACTTTTTGCTGTAGAATCTGCAGTAAATGAACTGGCAGATATTCTTCATATGGATCCATTTGAAATAAGATTGAAGAATATAGTAAAAGAGGGGGATGTAATGCCGGCTTATTATGGACAGGTAAATACAAGCTGTGCATTGGACAAATGTCTTTTAAAAGTTAAAGAAATGATAAAGTGGGATGAAAAATATCCTATGCGTAAAATTTCCGATACAAAAGCCCGTTATGTTGGAATGGGAATGGCAATGCAGGGTTCTGGTATTTCCGGCGTAGATGTAGGAAGTGCAACTTTAAAGCTGAATGATGAAGGCGTCTATACAATGAACATAGGTGCAGCTGATATGGGTACAGGTTGTGATACCATACTTGCACAGATTGCAGCAGAAGTTCTTGAATGTAATACTGATGATATAAGCGTATTTGGTGCAGATACTGATATTTCACCTTATGATTCAGGTTCATATGCATCAAGTACAACTTATATAACCGGTAAGGCTGTTGAAAATTGTGCATTAGAATTACGTGACAGAATTGAAACGCTCGGTGCAAAAATACTTGGATGCAATAAATGTGATGTTAAATTCGATGGCAGCAAAGTAATATGTGAATCAGGCAATAATAAAGATAAGAGTGTAACACTTGCAGATATTGCCACAGCATCAATGTGCGGAAATGATATATCACTTTCTGTTACTAATACTCATTCATCACCAATCTCGCCGCCACCATTTATGGTTGGTGCAGCAGAAGTTGAAGTTGATCTGCTTACAGGTGAGAGCCATATTGTTGAATATGATGCATGTGTAGATTGTGGAACTCCGGTCAATCCAAATCTTGCAAGAGTACAGGCAGAAGGTGGCATTTTGCAGGGAATTGGAATGGCAATGTCAGAAAATATCACATATTCAGATAAAGGAAAACTATATGAAAACTCTTTCTTACAATATAAAATACCATCTAGAATGGATATTGGACATATTAATGTTGAGTTTGAGAGCAGTTATGAAAACGCAGGTCCATTTGGTGCAAAATCGATAGGTGAAGTAGTAATTAATACACCGCTTCCTGCAATTACAGATGCATTAAGCCATGCAGCAGGAAAACGTTTTTATGAACTGCCGATAACTCCTGAGCAGATTGCAATGTCTAATTCATTGTAAGCATTTTTTTATAACTGCTTGGTGACATTCCAACATTTTTCTTAAAGACATCACCGAAAAAGTTGCTGCTGTTGTAACCACACAGCACAGCGATTTCAGTGATGTTTTTTTCTGAAGAAATAAGCAGGGATTTGGCAGCTTCAATCCTTGTTTTTGTCAGATATTCTTTAAATGTCATGTTTGTGAATGCTTTTATTTTCTTTGACAGCCCTGATTCACTGATTCCGAATTTCTTTGCAAGTTCAGGAAGGGTCAGGTCATTTCCGTAATTGTCATCTATATAATGAAGAATTTCGCCGACAGTGATATTGGATAGGTCAGTTTTTTTAATGATTTCATCATTGTATCGGTGGCATCTTATAATGTAAATAATCATTTCAAAAAAATAAGCCTTTGTGAGAAGGGCAGAAAGATTATCAATATTATACTTTTCAAACTGGATTTTTTCAAATAATGAAGAAAGATTAGAAAAACTTTTTCTTGACAACTTTATATGACGGTTTACGAAAAGATTGTCGATTTCTTCATTAAAATTATCGTTAAAATACCAATGGAGCTGTTCTGTTGATATGTATAAGACTGTTCTTTTTACATCCGTTGTATCATAATATACAAATGTATGCTCTTTAAAAGCAGGAATAAACAGAACACTTCCGTCTTCAAGGTTATATTTTTCATTTTCTATGTAAACATGGCATTTACCTGACTGCAAAAAGTATATTTCATTAAACTGATGTGAATGTGAAAGAGGAGACAATCCTTCAACATGTCGGGTCCTATGGTCAATTACAAAGTCTTTACTGATTTTTTTTAACATATATATAATCCTCACTTTTTAATCTTTAGAATTTTTAATCAGGACTTATAACGGTACTTTTTATAAATGTCCTTATTATATGTAAATTATAATTTATTTTGCAGATAATTGGTAGTATGTTTTTGGTAACAAATTTATAATGAAGTCATAAAATATTCACAAAAACTCATAAGGAGGCAGTAAAAAATGCGAAAAGTTACTAAGTCATTGGTTACGCTTGGATTATGCACAACAATGCTGGCGGGAGCGTTTATTAGTGTTCCTACAGCTGGTGCACTTTCAGGTCTTTCCAAAGTTGATACTGTATATGCAGCAGACGGTGAACAGGTTGAATTAGGAGATCTTGTTTTGCGATTCCTTGCCATAGGAGAGTACGAGCCTAACCGTTATACAAAAAAGGACGGCAATAAGTGGGGACCAGAGGAGATTGAAAAAGGACTTCTTATCAAGGCTGATATGGTTCTCGGAGAAGGCAATGCCGAGGGAATGATGGCACCTATGAAGTGTTCGCTCGAAGATATTACAGGTCATGTTGATGCAGATGTTTCGACGGGAAATATTGTTATTACATATAATGGACTTACACTTACAATGAAAGCAGGCAGTACAACTGCTGAGCTTAAAAACGGAACAGATACAAAGACACTTAATATGAGAAGCGAAGTTGCTCCTTATTTTAAAAAGATTGATGGAGAGAAAAATGCAGACGGAAGCGATTACTACGCATGCTATCTTCCTGTAAAATTTACTGCTGAAGCACTTGGTGGCAATGTTGTATGGAATGATGCAATGCACAGGCTTGAAATGGCATTTGCTTTTTACGCATCGGATGCAGCAGCATCTCCTGTAGTTAATTCAAAATCTGATTACACAACAAAGAAGATGGAGTCTAATTCTAATACATATAGCAAGATGAAAGCAAGACTTGATTCTACAAAGCTTACTTCTGAGCAGGTTAAGACCAATGTTGCCAATATGATTAAGGCAGGTCTTAATGTTGTAGACCCTGTATATCAGAATGATGACGGTGGATGGGCAAAGACAAATACAGAATATGATTTGCTTGAAGATTCATTTGCAAGATTGTATACAAAGGGATATTCGACAGTTGATAATGGTGCAACACATGGACACATGAAATTCTTATCAAGAATTATACGTCTTTCAAAAGAAAATCCTACATTATTTGCGGGATATTCGACAGAGCTTTCAACTATTGAAAAAGGTTTCTGGAAAGCTGCAAAATATATGTGTGACGCACAGAATGACAACGGAGGATGGCCACAGTATTATCCTTATGGTGTAGGATATTTCAAGAATATCACATTTAATGATAATGCGATGCCTGACCTCATGGAATCAATATATGCACTTTCAAATGACAGCGGTCTTACAGACAGTGAACTGTGTGAAGATTACGCATGGGCAAGAGAAGAGATTAAGAACCAGACAAATCCTTATGTTCTCGAACTCGGCATCAAGCACGATACATTGAAGTCAGTATGGGATAAAGGTCTTGATTTTGTAATCAGGGCACAGGTTGTAATCGACGGAACTAAGACAGGATGGGCACAGCAGTATGAACCTGATGCGGTTGACCCGGTTCCTGCGGGCGGACGAGCATTCGAGCTTCCTTCAGTATCTCCTGACGAGAGCCTTACAATGGTAAAAGTTCTTGCAAATATTGTAAATCCGAGTGATGCGGTAAAAGAGGCAATCACAAGTTATGTAAACTGGATTAATTCGGTAGGTATTACAGGCTATGGTGTATACAACATTTCCGACAGAACAAGAGAACTCGGTACAGACAGACTTTTCTTAAAAGACGGAAGTACAACAAAGCAGTTCGGACGATTCTACGGACTTGATACAACTGGTAAATATTACGGTTTCACTGAGGAACAGATGAAGAATAAGCTCACAAGCAATAAGTTCTACGAGATATTCGCAGGAAGAGATTCAGTGGCACAGCTTAGCATGAATTATGGCATGTGTGAGAGAAGAATCGGTTATTCATATGTAAGAACTGGTGCTGATACAAAAGCAAAGACCATATATGATGCTTGGAAAAAGGCACTTGGCGAGTAATTGGTGCATTTAATATGTGATTAGTATTTACATAAATGGAGGCTAAAATGAAACGAAATATAAAAAAGACTATAAAAAAAGCGGTTGTCGCAGTTGCCGCTGCGTCTATGCTTACGGTTCTTACAGCACCGCTTGCTGTTATGCCTGTAAGTGCCGCAACTGTAACAAGAGGAAGCTATGATTTCTCAAACATGGTTGTAAGAAGAGTATGGTTTAATACAAATGATCCTGTATTTTTAATTGATGATTATCAGAGAGTATGGCTTGATTCCAATGTCAATGTTCTTGCGACAGGTAATGCCACAAATCCAAAACCTGATACAAGCAATCTTATGGCACCGATGAAAAATATGTTTGCTTATATCGGAGCCGATTATAAAGAGGACGGCGATAAAATTACAGTAAGCATGAATAATACAACTGTAAAATTAACAATCGGTTCAACAGATGTTGAAATTAACGGAAATGTTAAAACAGGTGCATTAACAGATGAGCAGAAACCTGTAAAAGTAAATGCAAAAGATACATATGCTGATATGAATACATATTTAACAGAAGATTATAATGTTGTATATCTTCCTGTTGCATATGTACTTGATATATTCGGTGCTGATATGTATAAAGACACAAAAATGGCAAACAGCTTTTATGCAGCAGTTCCTGTTATGAAAACAGATGTTGTACCTTCATATGAGACATCTTCAAAGGGTTATGGAATACGTTATGATGCGTTGCTTGCAGGTACAGCATCACTTGATACGACAGCAGCAGACACAATCGTAGCTTTGCAGAATGAAGACGGCGGATTTGCTGTACTTCCTGATAATTTTGAAATGGCACAGACAGGAGCATCTCTCGGAAGCCTTAAAGGTGCTTCAAGTATTGAAAACGGTGCAACTACAGCACAGTTAAAATATCTTGCAAAGTATATTACGGAAAATAAGCCTGAAGATTCAAAATATCAGGACGCATTTATAAAAGGTATTAAATTCCTTCTTTCAACACAGCTTGATAACGGCGGATGGACAATGCAGCCAAACGGCGGAAGCGGATTTAACGGAAATATTGAAGTCGGAAATAGTGCAATGACAGAAGTTCTCACACTTTTAAGCGACATTGCCGTATTAAATAATCAAAATTATGTATTTGCAAGAAAAGCAATGAATGTTGACGCAATCAAGTCAGCTGTACAAAAAGGAAATGATTTTATCGTTGCTTCACAAATAAGCAATAATAACAAAAAAGCGGGCTGGGCATCACAGTATGACAAAGCTGGCAAAGTCACAATGGGACGTACATATGAAAGAGCGTCTGTAAGCTCATACACAACAAAAGCCGTGGTTGATTATCTTATGACAATCCACAATCCGTCGCAGGCAGTAAAGGATGCCGTAGAGAGTGCTTACAGCTGGCTTAAAGATGTTAAGATTGCTGATAAAGAGCAGGAAGTTGTAAAAGATACATCTATGAACAACGGATTTGATGTATATTTTGTAGATGGAAACGGAACATGGGCATCAAACTATGTTTATGATGAAGCAAATGATTCATATCGTCCGTTATATTCAGATGTTGACCCGACAAGAGCAGATCAGAAATATGTAAATGTATATGATTTATTCAATCTTGACGGTAATCAGGTTGGCCAGTCAAAAATTAACAATAAAGATTTAATTCTTTATTCAACACGTACAACAATTTCTTACTATGATAACAATCTTTGTGATGAACTTATTGCAACAGGATATGACACATGGAAGGGTTACCTTGCTAATGGATTCCCAGAAATTCCTACAGACCCTGCTGATACACCTGACAACGGCGGTACAGACCAGGGCGGTGACAATTCAAACACAGGTGATACAGGAAATGGCGGCAGTGCTGATACAGCAGGTAATCAGACAAATACAGGTGATACAACACCATTTGGTTTATATGCCGCACTTCTTGCAATATCAGGCGGACTTGCAGGAGCTTGTGTTTATGGAATTAAAAAAACAGGAAAAAACGGACTTATAAGAAAGTAAGATAAATTCATATAAATAATTCTTTCCCAATTTTACTTTATTAAGAAAAATCCGGCAGAGGGCTGTATGGCTTGTCTGTCGGATTTTTTGCCTGATGCGGTCGTTTTAGTTAATGAGTATATGGACATTTTGAAAATCGGTGTTATAATAGGCGTGCGAAAAATGTGAAGAAAAACAGATATAAGTTAGGAGAAACGAGTGAAAAAGAATAAATATGAAATTGATATGTGTAACGGAACGATAATGGATAAGCTGATTTCGTTTGCCCTGCCGTTAATGCTGTCGGGCATGTTACAGCTCATGTTTAATGCGGTTGATATTATAGTTGTGGGACGATTTAGCGGAAGCCGGGCGTTGGCTGCGGTTGGTTCAACGACGGCACTTATTAACGTATTCACGAATCTTTTTATAGGAATTTCACTTGGGGCAAATGTTCTTGCTGCAAGATTTTATGCGGCGGGAAAAGAAAAAGAGATGTCAGATACGGTTCATACGGCAATAACCATTGCAATTATAAGCGGATTAATCATGGCTTTTGTAGGACTTATATTTTCAAAAGGGGCATTGGAACTTATGGATACTCCTGAAGATGTAATAGGTCAGGCAGCATTGTATATGAGAATATATTTTATCGGCATGCCGTTTTTCATGCTTTATAACTATGGTGCGGCTGTGCTTAGAGCCGTTGGCGATACAAAAAGACCGCTTATGTTTCTTATTGTATCGGGATGTATTAATGCGGTGCTAAACCTTATTCTTGTAATAGGTTTCAGTCTGTCCGTGGTCGGTGTTGCCGTGGCAACCGTAATATCACAGATGATTTCATGTATTCTTGTATTGCGTTGCCTTTATAAATCAGAGGGAAGCTATCAGCTTAGATTTTCAAAATTAAAAATAAACAAAAAGTATATGATTCAGATATTTCAGGTGGGAGTTCCTGCGGGAATACAGAGTACGGTAATTAATTTTTCAAATGTATTGTTGCAGTCATCAGTTAATTCGTTCGGCTCTGTTGCGATGGCAGGATATACGGCGGCAAACAATATTCTGGGCTTCCTTTATCAGTCAATCAATTCAGTCACACAGGCATGTATGAGTTTTACGAGCCAGAATTACGGTGTCGGAAAATACAAAAGAATGGACAGGGTTCTTGCTGACTGCATGATTCTTACCGTAGCGGTATCACTTATAATCGGTTGCAGTGCATATTTTTTTGGAAATTATATATTAAGAATTTACACTTCTGATGTCGAGGTTATAAAATGCGGGCTTGAAATATTGTCAATAACTACAGTTCCGTATTTTCTGTGCGGAATAATGGATTTGTTCCCTGGAGCACTGCGAGGCATGGGCTATTCGGCCGTACCGATGATTTTGTCTGTAATCGGAACAGTCGGAATGAGAGTTTTATGGATATATGCGGTATTTCCGTTAAACCGTTCGCTGTATGTGCTGTTTATTTCATATCCGGCGTCATGGGGGATTACGATAGTCATGCAGGTTATATGTTACATATTTGTGAGAAAGAAAGTGCATGGGAAAATGTGTATGAATAAAAATACAAACGTATAATAAATACGTAATAAAACTAAAAATATCTTGTATTATTTATGTATAAAATGTATAATTAAAATTAGATTATTTAATAACAAAGATGAGAGGAATATAATATGGGGTATGTAATAGGTATATGTGATTCAGATGATAAATTTTCCAGCAAAATTGAAGAATATATATTATATATATGTAAATTGAAAAATGTAAGAGTTGAAGTTTATGTATGGAAAAGTGGTGAAACATGTATTAATGATATATTGAAAAATGAAATAGATATTATGTTTTTAGATATTGATATAGTTGATTACAATGGAATAAAATTAGCAGGACAAATCAAGTTAAAATATAAAAATAATGTTAATATTGTTTTTATATCTGATGTAAAAAATTTAACGGTAGAGGTATTTAACGTAAAGCCTTATACATTTATTCCTAAGAATGGAAAATTTTTAAATGAAATTTATAAAGTTATTGATGAATTAATATTTAATAGAAAAAAACATGAAGGATATATCTATAGTTTAAATCAGCATATATATGTAATTGAATATGATGATATGATTTATTTAGAGAGCGATAAAAGACATATAAATATTCATTTGGATAATGGAGAAATTAAATCATTTGTAGGCAAAATAGATGAACAAATATCTAGACTAAATAGTGATTTTATAAAGGTAAGTCAATCATATATTATTAACACAAAAAAAATTAAGGAGTATCAGGGAACATATCTTGTTATGCAAAATGACGATATAATAAATATTAGTCGAGGATACAGATTATTAGTAAAAGAAAGTATAAAAAATAGATAACAATGCAAAATATGTCGAATTTCATGTAAGATATGCTGTTTTATTGGATATTAAATAAAAATGTAATAAAATTAACTCAACAAAAACAAAGAAAGGTTAATTATGGTGAGTTAATGAAAAAAATTTTTTATGTGTTAGGGTGTATTATTTTTACAGCTATTTTTTCTTTTAATTATAAAGGACAAATAGTGAAAGCGGCAGATAGTGAAGAAGGGTATGTACAAGTATACGAGGAATCTGATGGAATAAGTTCATTAAGTTACTCAGATGAAAAACAAATGTATTGGGGGTTGTTAAATGACGATGATGAGTTGTGTGCAGAAGTTATAATTAAAATTTCGTTTGAATATTCAGATGGTACATGGGTAGATGTAAATGATGCTTTATTGGATGTCCATTGTTATAATGGTTATAAAGTAAATGTAAGCTCAGAAAGAATATTTAATAATAGTTCTGAGAATTCTTATTGTAGAAGGGAACTTACAATACTATATCCAACAGGAATGAAAGCTAAATATTATGTTTACGCATATGCGGATTGTTATGGAGAAGTTGATTTTACTTATCAGCTTGTTAGTACATATTATTAATATTTTTTGTTGTTTTGGGAGGTATTTATTATGAAAAAAATATGGAAGATAGTTATACCTTTGACATTGTTGATTATAATAGCAAGTTCTATATATTTTATTAATGTACAAGCAAATGGCAATAATAAGTATATGGAAAATGAATATAATGACGTGTACGAGGAAAGTCAGAAAGAAAGTTATAAAGGTACATCATCTTTAAAAGAATCTTCATCAGACGATTATACGGTAAAGAAGAGTACAAAACTTCCGTAAACAAGTCACTGCAAATGCGGTTTTATCAACACATTTTGTCCTATATGTCTAAAAATATATTAAAAGGTGAGCCTTTCTAGGGGCTCACCTTTTTGTGTAATATTAATTAAACAGCTCTTTTACCATATCCGCATTGTATACAACTTCCGTTTTGTGCTCTACTTCGATTAAGTAAAGTGCATGTGCGGCGATGTGCTCTGCAGCCTGCTCAAGGTCACGGATACCTGTTGTGTCTTTGAATATGTCAAGCACGGTATCAAGTGCGTCATCAAGCACACGGCACTCGTTTTCTTTAAGACCGATTCGTTTTAATACCTTAGGAAGAGAGTATTCGACAAATATAGTTTTCTTTTCTTCCCTTGTGTAGTCAGGTATGTCAATAATCGCAAAACGTGAAAGAAGCGGTGCACTAATCTGGTCTTTGTAGTTTGCTGTGGCAATTGGATATACACCTGATGTAGGAATGAGACATTCCATATAATTGTCTGTAAATCCGAGGTTATCAAGGAGTGTGAGAAGTACGTCGGCAGGGTTGCCGTTTCCGTTGCCTGATGTGGCTTTATCAAGCTCATTGATAATAAATACAAGGTTAGATTCGCCTGCCATATTAAATGCTTCCATTATAATACCCGGTTTTGCGTTAGAGTAGATTCTTGAACTTCCCGTAAGCTGTTCGGCATCGTTGATTGAACTCATGTCAAGTGTAGACCACGGAAGCTTTAAAATCTTGGCGATAAGGTAGGCAATCTGTGATTTACCTGTTCCTGCAGGACCAACAAGAAGTATTCCGTATGCAGGAAGCGTATGTGTACGGTTAATCTGAATGATTGTTTCAATAATACGTTGTTTTACACGTTCCATTCCGAATAATTCTTCATCAAGAATACGACGTGCTTCATCAGGGTCGATTGCTTCAAAATAATTGCTTTTCCATTTGATGTTAAGCATTATTGACAAAGCTCTCTGAGCATGGCGTTTTTCTTCGGGAGTAACTTCGTTGGAACGTGCAACCGCAAGATTTCTTCTCGCCCACAGCCTGATATTTTCAGGGAGGGTAATTCCCGCACAGTTAAGGAAATCAGATATGCTTGTAAGGCTTGTAACCTTCATGCTGTCGCCTGATTCGTCAAGTTCGTCATCTGAAATATTTTCTGATAAAGCACTGCTTTCAAGAAGTCTTTCAATCATAAACTGTAAAAATCCGTCTTCAGACGAAAGTTTCTGGCTGTTGTTATATGCAATTTCACGTATTTTGTATACAGCATATCCTCGTGCAGTATTTTCACCTGTAAGTTTTACTTTTATCTTATTTTCTCCAAGCCATCTTATAAGGCTTTCAAAACGTGAGTCGATAAGAAGAATATTATTGAATACATCTCCGTCAGGTGTCTGTATGGTGAACGCAGTTTTTCGGTAAGGATTCGTAAATGTTCCTACACAGTCATTTGTAAATGCTACGGACAGGTTATCGAGAACAAGGATTGGTGCATCAGGTGTGGCTGTCTGGTTGTTGGAAGTAAATGTTTTATATGTACATTCAAATTTTGATTTTGAATTTGCTATACTTTCTGAATCATAAACAGGCATTGTTTTTCTCCTAAATATAAATTTTTTGTTTTCATTATAATAACACAATAATAATATTAATCAAACGGGTATTTTTCGCAGTTTGAAAAAAATTCTTGTTACATCGGCAATATAAGTGTAAAATTGAAAACAAGGGTTTTGTTAAAAATTGGGGAATACAGGTAATTAAATTATGTTAAAATGGCTGATGCTTTTTGTCTACTTTATCGTAGGCGTGTATGTTTTACACAGAATTATTTATTGGTTTAAAATTGTTACGCCGCTTTTTAAGCACAGAGGTGTACAGGGAATCTGTATTGCATTATATTGTATTGCGGCATCAACGATATTTTTCGGTGCATTTCTTCCGTCGGGAAGAATTCAGACCTCAGTTCATCGTGTGGGAAATGTGTGGCTGGGATTTCTTATTTATCTTCTTACTTATATAGCTGCTTCAGATATAATAGTTTTAATATTAAAACTTATAAATAAAAAAAAAGAAATTCCCATACTGAAAAAAAGATACGGTGCATTGATAATAGGTGCGGCGGTGACGGTTTCAAGTTTTGGATTTACAATATACGGAACAATTCATGCAAGAAATATGACGACAAAAGAGTATGATGTCAGTATTGAAAAGCATGTTGACGGATTGGACGGTCTTAATGTTGTTCTTGTTGCCGATTTACATCTCGGATACAGCATAGGCTGTAAAGACATGGAAAAAATGGTAAAACGAATAAATGCTTTAAATCCCGATGTGGTAATATATGCAGGAGATATATTTGACAACGATTATGATGCACTCGATGACCCTGACAGGCTTTCACAGATTATAAGCGGGGTAAATGCAAAATACGGTTCGTATGCGGTATTCGGAAACCATGATGTGACAGAAACGCTTGTCGGAGGATTTTCGGTATCGTCTGCATACAGGGCATTTCGAGATGACAGAATGGAGCCGTTTCTGGAATCGGCGGGAATTAATGTATTGCTTGACGATGTCATTCAGATTGCGGACGGAAAAATAAATCTTGTCGGCAGACTTGACGAAGAAAAGCCGGGAGACGGTACAAAGAACAGAAAACCGTTAGATGAACTGTTATCCGAATGTGATATGAATAAGCCTGTTATAGTGATAAATCATGAACCCGACAAGCTCCGTCAAAATGCACAGTCAGGTGTTGATGTGCTTCTTAGCGGGCACACTCATGCGGGGCAGTTTTTTCCTCTTACGATTGTTCAGCCGTTTGCGTGGGAGAATTATTACGGAGTAAAAAAGATTGATAATATGTATAGTGTTGTGACGTCGGGAATAGGAGTGTACGGTCCTGCAATAAGGGTCGGAACCGACAGCGAAGTTACTAAGATAAATATATATTTCAAATAAATAATACAAATAAATACAATTAATCCGGAGGATATTATGGAGGAAAAAGCAAAGAATATTATTGAACTTAAAAATATATGTAAAGTATATGATGACAATGGTTTTAAGGCGGTTGATGATTTTAACCTAGAGGTAAAAAGAGGTGAATTTGTAACATTTTTGGGACCATCAGGATGTGGAAAAACGACAACACTCAGGATGATTGCAGGTTTTGAGATGCCGTCAAGCGGAAAGATTCTTCTCAATGGTGAAGACATATCACAGCTTCCGGCAAATAAGAGACCGATAAATACAGTGTTTCAGCGTTATGCGTTGTTTCCGCATATGAATATTTATGACAATATTGCATTTGGTCTGAAGTTAAAAAAATTATCTAAAGACGAAATAAAGAAAAAAGTGAAGCGTGTTCTTTCAATAGTTGACCTTGAAGGATTTGAAAACAGAAAGATTTCCACACTTTCAGGCGGACAGCAGCAGCGAATTGCAATTGCAAGAGCACTGGTAAATGAACCGGAGATATTAATGCTTGATGAGCCTCTCGGTGCACTTGATTTAAAAATGCGTAAAGAGATGCAGCTTGAACTTAAAAATATGCATGACAGGCTTGGTATTACATTTATTTATGTTACACACGACCAGGAAGAAGCACTTACTATGTCAGATAAAATAGTTGTTTTATCAGAAGGTAAAATCCAGCAGATAGGAACGCCGGAGGATATATATAATGAACCACAGAATGCGTTCGTTGCTGACTTTATCGGTGAAAGCAATATTTTCAAGGGAATTATGACTAAGAATATGAAAGTACGTTTCTGCGGTGGTGAATTTGCCGGAATGGATGATTTGCCTGAAGGAACACTTGTCGATGTCGTTGTCAGACCTGAAGATGTAATAATAACAAAACCTGAGGAAGGAGCAATATCAGGTGAGGTTGTATCTGTAATATTTAAGGGCATGCACTATGAGATTACTATTGAATCAGGAAAATATGAGATGGTAATAAGGACGACTAAGTGTTATAAGGTTGGAGATAAAGTAGGCATGCAGCTTGAACCTGACGGAATTCATGTAATGATGGCAGAGGATCATACAACAAGTTTTGTTACAACGGTCAACAGCGATTATACACTTGATTTTAACGGAAAAGTCATTAATTGCAATCTGGCTGATATTGTTCCGAAGTCTCATATGAAAGACGGCATTCTTGTTGATGAAAATGGTGAGACAGTTGATGTGTCAAAGATAAAAGTAATAGTTTCGTTGCAGCCTTATGATATAAAGATGAGTGATGAGACGGATGCCGGTCTTGTTTCGGGAAAAATTATTGATCTTATATATAAAGGTGACCATTACAGTTATGTTATTCGTGATGAATATGGGCATGACCTTATCGTAGATGATGAATATCTTTGGAATATGGATGACCAGGTTGGGCTTATAATGCCTGAGGATAAGATGAAATTCCAGATAAAGAAGTAAAACAGGAGGATTTACGGAGATGAAAAATATGTTTTCACGTAAACAGCTGGGTATTCCATATGGTTTATTTTTAGTCCTTTTTGTAGCAGCACCGTTATTAGTGCTTGTATATTATGCGTTTACGGATGGTTCGGGAAAGTTCAGCATTACAAATCTGCTGAATTTTTTCACAGACCCTAATACGCTTGGAACACTGTGTTACAGCTTTGTTCTTGCAATAGTGACAACGTTGGTGTGCCTTTTAATTGCATATCCGGTTGCCTATATACTTGCACATAGCAAAATTAAGCGTAAAGCAGTTATCCTACTTCTTTTTGTTATGCCGATGTGGATTAATTTTACATTAAGAATTACAGCTTTAAAAGAGATACTTTCACTTATAGAAGGAAATCTTGCTTTTTATCCGTTTTTAAATACTGTAATCGGAATGACTTATGATTTTCTTCCGTTTATGATTCTGCCATTGTATACAACATTGTCAAAGCTCGATAAGAGCCTTATTGAAGCGGCTGCAGACCTTGGTGCTGATAATTTTCAGACATTTATAAAAGTTATATTCCCATTGTCGGTGCCGGGAATTGTGAGCGGAGTTTCAATGGTATTTCTTCCGGCAATGACTAACTATGTAGTTCTTGATATGCTTTATAACAGCACATATATCATGGGCAGTCTGATTGGAAGCTATTTCAGTGCATATGACTGGCATAATGGTTCAATGATTGCATTGATTCTTTTAATTATTATCTGTATCGTCTCGCTTATTTCAGGTGATAGTGATTCAGAAGAAAGCGGCAGAGGAGGTGCATTATTGTGATTAAAAAAATATTAAAATATGCAGTTATCAGCCTTGTGCTTCTGTTTATGTATGTGCCGATACTTGTGCTTGCAGTGTACAGTTTTACTGATGCATCAAACATTGGAGCAATACATGCATTCTCATTTCAGAATTATGTGACACTTTTTACAACACCGGAATTGCAGCATATGATATTCGGCTCAATACTTCTTGCATTTGGCAGTGCGGCAATTGCAACAATACTTGGAACTACAGGTGCTGTTGGTGCTTTTTATTCAAAAAAGAGAGTGAGAAATACATTGTCGGTTCTTAATCAGGTGCCTGTTGTAAATGCCGATGTGGTAACGGGATTTTCAATATGTATCCTTATAGTTGTTGTGTTCGGAGTGAGCAAAGATACGTATATACCTCTGGTGGCAGGTCATGTTGTGTTAAGTGCACCATTTGTATATCTTGCAGTGGTACCTAAATTAAAACAGATGGACCCGAGCCTGTATGAGGCAGCTCTTGACCTTGGAGCAACTCCTGCATATGCGTTGTTTAAAGTTATAATTCCACAGATTGCTTCAGGAATTTTATCAGGTTTTGTTATGGCTGTTACACTGTCGCTTGACGATTATTTTGTTGCAACATATACAAAACCTGCTACATTCGATACTATAAGCACCTATGTCGTAAATGCAACAAAAGGTTCACAGACACAGATAAAGACTGCGTTGTGGGCATTGTCAACAATAATTTTTATTATTGTAATTGTGGTGGAACTTTTTATTAATATTGTTCCATCAAGAAAAGAAAAAAAGGAGGGCTGATATAATGAAATATTTTTTAAGAAAAATTGTATCAGTCAGTCTTGCATCACTTATAGTAATAGGAAGTGCATGTGCATTTCTTCCGTCATATGCACATGCGGCCACTTCTTCTGATACAATCACGCTGCGTGTCTGCAATTGGGAAGAGTATATTGATGAAGGTGACTGGGATGAGACAATAGACCTTGAAAGCGGCGATATAAAGGGCGAGAATTCAATGGTTGCTGATTTTGAGGACTGGTATTACAAAACATATGGTAAAAAAGTAAAAGTTGAATACAGCTGTCTGGGGACAAATGAGGAACTTTATAATATGCTTACGCTTGGCGATGAATATGATCTTGTTTGTCCGTCTGAATATATGATAATGAAACTTATGTCAGAAGACAGGCTTGAGCCATTTTCAAATGATTTTTATGATAAAAATATCAAAGAAAATTATTACAGCCGCGGAGTATCGCCGTTTATTAAAAATATGTTTGACAGTAATGAAATAAATGGTGAGGCGTGGAGCAGATATGCTGCGGGATATATGTGGGGAATCACAGGAATTATATATAATCCGGATGCAGTCTCAAAGGAAGAGGCATCGACCTGGACTATTATAGATAACAGCAGGTTTAAACGTCAGATTACTATAAAAGATAACGTAAGGGATTCAATGTTTGCAGCGATAGGTGCTATAAAGTCTGACAAACTTACATCAAAATCATTTCTGGCTTCAAAGGATTATAAAGAAAAACTTGCACAGGAGATGAATGATACTTCAGATGATACAATAAAAGAAGTACAGGAGTATCTGCAGGAAGTTAAAGATAATGCCTACTCATTCGAGACAGATAGTGCAAAGGCAGATATGATTACCGGAAAAGTTGTTGCAGGTTATCAGTGGTCGGGTGATGCCGTGTATACAATGGATCAGGCTGATAAAGATGATTTTACACTTAATTTTGCAGTGCCAAAGGAAAGTACCAATATTTATTTTGATGGATGGGTAATGCTGAAATCAGGAATTGGCGGAAATGATGAGAAAAAGCAGGCGGCACAGAGCTTTATTAATTTCCTCTCAATGCCAGAAAATGCTGTTAGAAACATGTATTACATCGGTTATACTTCTGTTATATCAGGAGGGAACAGTGATGTGGTTTTTGATTATTTAAAGTGGAATTACGAGGCTGATGACGATGAAGCAGATACTGTAGAATATCCGCTTGGCTATTTCTTTTCAGGTGATTCAGATGATGAAAAATATATACTAACAATTCCAAGAGACCAGATGGATAGACAGATTCTTGCCCAGTATCCAAGTGAGGATGTCATGGAAAGAAGTGCTGTAATGCAATATTTTGATAATGATAAAAATGCAAAAATTAATCAGATGTGGATTAATGTAAGATGTTACAATATTGCAAATGTTCCGCCATGGGTATGGATAATGGTAGATGTGGTCATAATAATATTGGCTGCTGCATATATTTATAACAGGACAAAAAAATAGATTGTTAAAAAACAGACAATGTTCAGGCAGTGCATAAATTTTAGGCACTGCCTGTTTTTTGCCTGTTTAATAAAATCATTAAACGGGTTATATTATAGAAAACAACTCAGAAAGGATGATTTGTATGGGTAAAAAATCAACAAAATTAGGCGTGGCATCTTTGATAGCAGTTGGAGCAGGAATTGCAGCAGTTGCAGCAAAGAGCAAAAAAACTGAGGAGAAAAAAAGAGTAAAAGAAATTCAGAAAGAAGAACATGATACATTCAGGAACACAGAGCGTGGCAAATATACAAAGAACAGTAAAGGTATTTACTATTCAAACGGTAATTATGAAGCATTTGCAAGACCTGAAAAACCTGAAGGTGTTGATAACAAGAGTGCATATCTTGTAGGAAGTGGACTTGCTTCACTTGCAGCTGCATGTTTTCTTGTAAGAGATGGACAGATGAAGGGCGAAAATATTCATATTCTTGAAGCTATGGATATCGCCGGTGGTGCGTGCGACGGAATTAATGACCCAACAAGAGGTTATGTAATGCGTGGCGGACGTGAGATGGAAAACCATTTTGAATGTCTCTGGGATTTGTTCAGAAGTATTCCTTCAATTGAAATACCTAGAGCATCTGTACTTGATGAATATTACTGGCTTAACAAGCATGATCCTAACTATTCACTCTGCCGTGCAACTGTAAACAGAGGCGAAGATGCCCATACTGACGGCAAGTTCAATCTTAGCCAGAAGGGCTGTATGGAGATAATGAAACTTTTCTTCACAAAAGATGAAGATCTGTATGATAAGAGAATAGAAGATTTCTTTGATGAAGAAGTTTTTGATTCTGATTTCTGGCTTTACTGGAGAACAATGTTTGCATTTGAAAACTGGCACAGTGCACTTGAAATGAAGCTTTATATCCAGAGATTCATTCATCATATCGGTGGACTTCCTGACTTTTCTGCTTTGAAGTTTACAAAATACAACCAGTATGAATCACTTATTCTTCCTATGCAGAAATATCTTGAGGCAGCAGGTGTCAAATTCCAGTTCAATACAAGAGTTGATAATGTTGAATTTGAATTTAAAGATGGCAAAAAGATTGCTAAAAAGATTGTTTGCACTGTAGATGGTAAAGAAAAATCAATAGATTTAACGGAAAATGACCTTGTGTTTGTAACAAACGGAAGCTGTACAGAAGGTACAATTTACGGTGACCACACACATGCACCTGTTGGTGATGCAGAAGTAAGGACAAGCGGATGCTGGAGTCTCTGGAAAAATATTGCAAAACAGGACAAATCATTTGGACATCCGGAAAAATTCTGCAGTGATATTGAAAAGACAAACTGGGAGTCAGCAACAGTTACAACAAGCGATGAAAAGATTATTTCTTATATCAAAAATATATGCAAGAGAGACCCAAGAACAGGAAAAGTTGTTACAGGCGGTATCGTAAGCTGTAAAGATTCAAGATGGCTTTTGAGCTGGACTATTAACAGACAGGGACAGTTTAAGGAGCAGAAGAAAGATGAAGTCTGCGTATGGGTATACAGTCTCTTTACAGATGTAGCAGGTGATTATATCAAGAAGCCTATGAAAGAATGTACAGGTGAAGAAATCACAGCTGAATGGCTGTATCATCTCGGCGTTCCTGTAGATGAGATAGACGAGCTTGCAAAGAATCATTGCAATACAACACCTACAATGATGCCATTTATCACAGCATTCTTCATGCCTAGAAGAAAGGGAGACAGACCTGACGTAATTCCGGATGGCTGTGTAAACTTTGCATTTTTAGGACAGTTTGCCGAAACACCTAGAGATACTATATTTACAACAGAATATTCAGTAAGAACAGCTATGGAAGCTGTATATGGACTTCTTGGTGTAGACAGAGGTGTTCCGGAAGTCTGGGGCAGTGTATATGATGTAAGAGATCTTCTTGATTCATCGGTAAAACTTATGGATGGCAAATCACCTCTTGAAATTGAACTTCCCGGACCACTTAACGCATTAAAGAAGCCACTTCTTAAAATGATTAAGGGTACAGTCATTGAAAAGGTATTAAAAGACCACAATGTAATTAAAGATTATATGAAATATTAATGTATCTGAGATAATGTATCTGCGATACAATAAAAATAGTAAAGTCAGGATATTTATCACTGATGGGGTTAGCAGAATAGAATAGATATGGTATTTTGTAAAAACAGATGGAATGTATGTTTGACACAATTATAAATGTGCACAAATAAACATACGGACCATCTGTTTTTATATTATTATTTGTGGTATTATAAAAAATAATAGCTTTTATATTACAATGAAATAATTGATATTTTTACGAATTTAAGCATGGAAAGAAGATGCGAGGGAGGTTTTGTACTAATGAAAATGACAACGCTTTGTTATATAGAAAATAATGACTGTTATCTTATGCTTCACAGAACAAAGAAGAAAAAAGATGTCAATAAAGACAAATGGATTGGCGTAGGCGGACATGCTGAAGGCAATGAGACACCGCAGGAGTGCCTGCTTCGTGAAGTTAAGGAAGAGACCGGGCTTTCGCTTACATCATACAAGTTCCGCGGACTTATCACATTTATAAGTGATGAATATGAGGCTGAGATGATGTGTCTTTTTACAGCTGACGGATATACAGGAGAACTTATTACGTGTGATGAGGGCGAGCTTGAGTGGGTAAAAAAGTCTGACGTGCCACAGCTTCCGACATGGGAAGGAGATGCACAGTTCTTAAAGCTTCTTCTTGAAGATGAAAAGCGTTTTTTTGCGATGAAGCTAAGATATGAGGGTGAGAGGCTTGTTGAAAAAAGCGTTGAGTTTTGCGGTGGATGATGTTATCGTTAGAATTAGAATTTGCTGAGGCTATGAAGGAGTGGCAGAAATTATGATTACAGGTGAATTAAAAAATAAAATTGATGGATTGTGGGATGCATTTGCAGCCGGTGGACTTGTTAATCCACTTGAAGTAATTGAACAGATAACATATCTTATGTTTATACATGACCTTGATGATGCAGATAATCTTAGAGCAAAAGAAAGTGAAATGCTGGGATTGCCATATGAGACAATATTTTCGGAAAATGTTAAAATAGGTGAACGTGTTATTGATGGAACACAGTTAAAATGGTCTGTATTTCATGATTATCCGGCTGAAAAAATGTATGGCATAATGCAGGAGTGGATTTTTCCATTTATCAAATCTTTACATAATGATAAGGAAAGTGCTTATTCAAAATATATGCAGGATGCAATATTTAAGCTGCCAACACCATTGTTGCTTTCAAAAGTAGTTGATTCTCTGGATGAGATATATGATTTGATGAATCACATGCAGGCATCAGATGTCAGAGGAGATGTTTATGAATATCTGCTTTCAAAGATTGCACAGTCAGGCAGAAATGGACAGTTCCGTACACCAAGACACATTATTAAGATGATGGTAGAACTTATGAAACCATCAGCTGATGATATGATATGTGATCCGGCATGTGGAACATCAGGATTTCTTGTCGCATCAGGTGAATGGTTAAAGGAAAATCGTAAAGAAGAGATATTTTTTGATAAAGATAAAAAAGAACATTATATGAATCATATGTTTTATGGCTACGATATGGATAGGACGATGCTTCGTATAGGAGCGATGAATATGATGACTCATGGAATAGATAATCCGTGTATAGAATATCGTGACAGTTTATCAGACCAGAATTCTGATAAGGAAAGATATACATTAGTATTGGCAAATCCACCATTTAAGGGAAGTCTGGATGCAGAATCAGTTTCGGGTGATTTACTGAAAGTGTGTAAGACAAAAAAAACAGAACTTTTATTTTTGACATTATTTTTAAGAATATTAAAAGTTGGCGGAAGATGTGCGTGTATAGTTCCAGATGGTGTTTTATTTGGCTCATCATCAGCACATAAGTCAATAAGAAAAGAAATAGTTGATAATAATAAACTTCAGGCAGTCATTTCAATGCCATCAGGTGTTTTTAAACCATATGCGGGGGTATCGACAGCTATTCTTATATTTACAAAAACAAATCATGGCGGTACAGATGATGTATGGTTTTATGATATGACAGCGGACGGCTTCAGCCTTGATGATAAACGAACTTCTGTGCAGGAAAATGATATACCTGATATTATAGAACGTTTTAGCAATCTTGATAATGAAAAAGAGCGAAAGAGAACTGACAAGTCATTTTTTGTTCCCAAACAGGAAATCGTTGATAATGATTATGATTTGAGTATTAATAAATATAAAAAAATCGAATATAAGCCGGTTGAATATCCATCAACTCAGGAAATAATGACTAACATAAGAGAAATTGAGATGGAAATTGGAACGCAAATGGAAGAATTGGAGAAACTTCTGGGATTATAAGTTATAATGGGGCTGATTGTGGTTATGAAGTGCTGTCAAAATTCGGATTTGTAGGGGAAATGAGTATGATGCAAAGCTGAATGCGAATGTGTTCTGCGTATATCCGGTATGGATAATAAATGGCCTATGTGACAAAGTTGAGAAATAATAGTTATAGAATAAAAATATAATTGACATATAAAAATAGCGGTGATAATATAATTATGAAAAGGGCGTTGCCGATATATGGTTAGTCCTCAGATTAGTTATTGTTGAATAACCGCTCTGTCTTGCAGGACGTTGGAGCGGTTATTTTTGTGTCTTGGAATCATGGGAACCAAATGAATAACCAAGACTAAAGAAAGCTAAACTGTTGTATTTATGGAAAAATATTATTATAATTGTGGATTTGTGTGGACTTTGAGAAGTCCATAGGGCTGATTGAAAAAAAGAATATATGTTTGACATAGATGCGGTTAAATGCTATTATAATAACAAAGAGGGTGCTACCGATAGACGGTTAGCCTGAAATATTGTTAGTTATAAAAATAACCGCTCAGAGTTTGCAGGACTGGGGCGGTTATTTTTGTGTCTTATCATTGCTCTTAGATCCAACGGAATAACCAAGAGCAAAGCAAGTAATACACAAGCTGATAATGGCTATAAAAAGTTCCGTTGTAAGCATAAGCACAAACCTCCTCAAAAGATTTCCCGAAATGGATTTCTATGTAAACACAGGCTATAACTCCTGCGGAGAAGGCTAACCGCCTACCGAGTAGGGCAGCACCATATATATTATAACAAACATATGTTCTAAAAGCAAGCCTGCAATAATAAAAAGAAAGATTCGTAGGGATGAAGTAGATGAGATTAAAAGATATATGTACCATTTTTATTGATGGTGATTGGATAGAAAGTAAGGATCAATCTGATGAAGGAATAAGATTGATTCAAACTGGAAATATCGGTGAGGGCATATACTTAGAAAAAGAAACAAGAGCTAAATATATATCAGAAGATACATTTGAAAAATTAAAATGTACGGAAGTATATCCAGGTGACATTTTGGTCTCAAGATTACCTGAACCGGTAGGTAGAGCGTGTATTATTCCTGAAAAAAAGGAGCGAATGATAACGGCAGTTGATTGTACAATTTGTAGACCTGATAAATCTATAGTGAGTAAGGAATATTTGTGCTATTTTATGCGTTCAAATGCTTACTATGCAAGACTATTAGGGAGTGTTACAGGAACGACTAGAAAGAGAATTTCGAGGAAGAATTTGGGAAATGTTGAGTTGGATATTCCTTCAAAGAAAGTACAAAAAGAAGTTGTAAAGCAATTAGATTGCTTGGTTAGTGCAATTGATTCTAGAACTAAGGAACTACAGTTACTCGACGACCTCATCAAAGCCCGATTTGTCGAGATGTTTGGTGACCCGATTATCAATAGTAAAGGTTTGGAAACAAAAGAACTTAATGAAGTTTTAGTGCTAAAAGCTGGAGATTTTACAGCAGCATCAGATATTTCTGTCGAACCAACCGAAATAAACATTTACCCTTGTTATGGTGGTAATGGAATCAGAGGATATGTAGCAGAATATAACCAAGAAGGTGAGTATTCGCTTGTAGGTAGGCAGGGAGCACTAAGTGGGAATGTTCAGTATGCGACGGGGAAATTTAAAAATACGGAACATGCACTATTGGTTAAACCAATAATTCGGATGAATAGTATTTGGTTGAATCAGTTATTGCTCAATCTTGATTTGAAAAGGTATCAAACAGGAGCAGCTCAGCCGGGGTTATCTGTCAAGAATTTGCAGGACATACAGATTATTATGGTACCAATAGATGAACAGAGACAGTTTGCCGCTTTCGTCAACGAGATAGACAAATCTAAATCTGCTGTAAAAAAAGCATTGGATGAAACACAATTATTATTTGATTCTTTAATGCAAGAATATTTTGGCTGAATAAAAAACATGATAAATATAATTGAATAGAAAGGAGGGTATAGATGAGTTATACATTAAAATTATTCGATACAGAATTGTTGAAGTTTGATGTGATAGAGAATTTAGCAGACCCTGTAGTGCATATTTTGTGGCTGGATGAAAGTAAAAAAGAATTATTGCCATTAGGAATGGATGCAACAGATAAAGGACTTGCAAGCTGGCTAAAGCATAGAAGTATACCAAAAAACAGAGCATATGTTAATAGTTTTTTGGCAAAATGCGGTTTGAGTGCCAATCGTCCAATGGATGTTATATTAGTGTGTAAAGGATTATCTTTAAATGATTCTTATTGGATAACTGATGAAACATTTACGGAATCATTTGAAAGCGAAAATTTATACGATAATAATTTTAGCCGTGTTCTTGCATGGACAGCTTTTACCGGATATGGCAGCAGTATTCGTTCGACATTCGCATCGTCACCGGAGTTTACAACTAATGGAATGTTACCGAAGTGCTGGAGAAGATTAAATGATAAGATATATTTATATAAAGGGGCAACTTCTGGTGCATCAAATACAGGAAATGAGCCATATTCAGAACTTTATGCATATATGGTAGCAGAGAGAATGGATATAAATGCAATTCCTTATAGAGCTGCAAAGTGGAAAGGTAATCTCTGTTCAGTATGTGAATTATTTACAAATAAACATCTTTCATATGTGCCTGTTGGAAGGCTTATAAAGTCAGGAGGAATGAAAGCTGTAAGGCAGTTTTACGAGTCCTTAGGACAGCAATTTGTTAGTGCCTTAAATGAAATGATAGTTTTTGATGCTGTTATATGTAATACAGACCGTCACTATGGAAATTTTGGCGTATTAGTTGATAGTGATGCGAATAAAATTGTTGCACCGGCACCATTATTTGACCATGGAAATTCACTTTTTAATCTTGCAGGCGAGGAAAATTGGAAGAGTGAAAAAGTTCTTCAAAATTATGTAGAAACATTATTTCCATGTGTTTATGATGATTTTATTTCAGAAGCAAAAACGGTTATGAATGATGAAATAAAAGAAAAGTTGCGTAAATTACTTACATTTGATATTAAAAAAACAGGTAAGTATAACTATTCATCTAAAAAATTAAAAATAATGAATGAAATAATTAAAACAAGAGTGTCAATACTTTTACAAAACTAGGCCATGCATTTGCATGGCTTAAAATATACTTATGATGGAGCAGGATGTTGGTAAATATGAAAGGAAAACCAACATGGATGAAAAATTAGTTAGCATTTTAAATGAAATGGCAGATTATCTGAATATTGCACAGATGAAAAAACTGCAAGAAGTTTTATTGAAAAATTTGTCTGATGAAACACCGCAAAAAGAAGAAATATCAAATAATGAATATTTAAAAATGTTTATTGATGCTAAACGCATAGAAGGTTGCTCTATGCGAACTTTAAGTTATTATCAAGTAACGGTCGAACATTTGCTGAGTCAGATTACATGTCCAATTAGAAAAATAACAACAGACCAGATACGATGCTATCTAGCAAATTATCAAAAACGTAATAATTGCAGTAAAGTCACGGTTGATAATATAAGGCGGAACATATCAAGCTTTTTTTCGTGGCTGGAGGAAGAAGATTATATATTAAAAAGCCCAATGAGGCGTATTCATAAAATAAAGACAAAACAGGCGGTGAAAGAAATAATTTCAGATGAAATTATTGAACGCCTGCGTGATAACTGTAAATGTTTACGTGATTTGGCAATGATTGATTTGTTGTACTCAACCGGAATACGAGTTGGGGAACTTGTTGGTCTTAACATATCAGATATTAATTTTGAAGAACGTGAATGTGTTGTTTACGGAAAAGGTGATAAAGAAAGACGTGTGTATTTTGATGCAAAGGCAAAATTGCATTTGCAGAATTATATTGAATCACGCGTAGACAATAATCCTGCTTTATTTGTTACATTGGATGCACCATATGACAGAATAAAAATAAGCGGAGTGGAAATACGTATTCGGGAACTTGGAAGAAAACTTGATATTGAAAAAATACATCCGCACAAATTCAGAAGAACAATGGCAACAAGGGCAATTGATAAAGGTATGCCGATTGAGCAGGTTCAAAAAATACTTGGACATTCACAGATTGATACAACTATGAAATATGCAATAGTTAATCAGAACAATGTAAAAACTTCACATAGGAGATATATAGCTTGATGGGGCTGGCTTTATGTAATAATATTTGATTGATTTTTAACTAAAATTCGGATTTGTAGGGGAAATGAGTATGATGCAAAGCTGAATGCGAATGTGTTCTGCGTATATCCGGTATGGATAATAAATAGTCTATGTGACAAAGTTGAGGAATAATAGTTATAGAATAGAAATATAATTGACATATAAAAATAGCGGTGATAATATGATTATGTAAAGGGCGTTGCCGATATACGGTTAGTCCTTAGATTGGTTATATTTGGATAACCGCTCTGTCTTCCAGGACGTTGGAGCGGTTATTTTTGTGTCTTGGAATCATGGGAACCAAATGAATAACCAAGACTAAAGAAAGCCAAACAGAGGCTTATAATGCCAATAAAGGTTTTTGATGAGGATGATGTAGATGAAAAAATTTAATGAAATATTTATTGATAAAACGAAATATGGAGAGAAAATTCAAACATCCGAATATGAAAAACAAGGTAAACACATTATTGTGGATCAAGGGCAGGCAGAAATTGCTGGTTATACAAATAGAGAAGAAGGTTTATTTAATGAGGTACCAGTTATTATTTTTGGAGACCATACGAGACTTATTAAGTATATAGATGAACCATTTTTTCTTGGTGCAGATGGTGTTAAGGTACTTCGTTCTAAAGAAAAAAATGCAAATTATAAATATTTATATTATGCACTAAAAAGTGCAAAAATACCTAATACGGGATATAATAGACATTTTAAATGGTTAAAAGATGTTGAAATAAACTATCCTGATAGTGTTAAGCAAGAAAAAATTGTCGATATTCTTGATAGAGTTTCAGATGTAATTGAAAAAAGAAAAGCTGAGTTAAGTTATTTAGACACACTCATCAAAGCCCGATTTGTCGAGATGTTTGGTGACCCGATAAGAAATACTCAAAATAGACCAACAACAGAGTTTATAAATGTGGTAAAAATGCAAAGAGGTTTTGATTTGCCTGTTCAAGATAGACAGCAAGATGGAGAGATTCCTGTATATGGTTCGAATGGGGCATTGGATTATCACAATGTAGCAAAGATACATGGAGGTGTTATCACTGGACGTTCTGGAACTATAGGCAAAGTTTTTTATACAGAAGGAGATTTCTGGCCCCTCAATACCTCGTTGTTTTCTGCCGATACACATGGGAATAATGTAATCTATCTTGGTTATTTGCTTCAGCTTTTTGATTTGACAAGATTTGTTGAAGGTACGGGAGTGCCAACATTAAATAGAAATATGTTTCATAATAAGCAGATAATTGATGTACCAATAGATGAACAAAGAGTATTCGCCGCTTTCGTCAACGAGATAGACAAATCTAAATTGCAAAAATTCTCCGCCGCATAAATCAAATTAAATATATTAAAAAACAAGCATAAGAATACAACGAACATGGAGGCATTAAAATGTTTATAAAAGAAGATAATACATACAACGATATAAGAGAAAAATCATTGCTGCAGTGGCTTAATGAGATGGAAAAACATGAAGATGTTGCAGTAAGAGGCGGCGTTAAGCTTGCAAAAGAATATATACAACATCTAAAAGATGAGAATAAAAGGCTTGATTCAGAAAATAAGTTGAAAAATGAATATTTAAAGAAAGTTGTGAAGAAGTAATTGGACATACAGGTTATTAAATCAAAACGTAAAACTATAGGATTGGAAGTTCATACAGATGGCAGCGTCATATTGAGGGCACCTACGAGGATAACCAATCGTGAACTGAATAAATTTATAGATAATCATATGTCATGGATTGAAAGCAAACTGAGTCTGATAGAAAAGAAAAATGCTGATAAAATCAGCGTTGCACCGCCGAAAGAAACTATTTCACAAAAAGAACTTGATGCAATTAAAGAAAAGTTTAAAATAAGGGTGCAATATTATTGCAATATTATGGGAGTCAGTGTCAACAGAATATCAATAAAAGACCAGAAGACACGCTGGGGAAGCTGTAGTTCAAAAGGAAATGTGAATTTTAATTATAAGCTGTATTACATGCCGCAGGCACTTATGGACTATGTAATAGTACATGAACTTTCGCATAGAAAATATATGAATCATTCAGATTTATTCTGGAATGAGGTTGAAAAATATTGTCCAGAGTACAGAATGTATAGAAAAGAACTGACAAAATACTTGTAAACTTTACCATTTTACGATAAAATTATACATAGAATATGTTGAAATAGTGACTGTGAGAACATAATCGGATATGTGGAGGGTATACGGGATGACAAATTTTGATTATTTAAAGGAAGAACCTCAATATAATGCATTTTCTAATGTTGCAATATCAGCAGAAAGAATAATTCTTGCTGACCCGCAGGCAAGTATAATTAACAGCAGGCGTGCGATGGAATTCGCTGTAAAGTGGATTTATTCAGTTGACAAAAGGCTTGAACCGCCATATCAGGAAACACTTGTAAGCCTGATGGGGGCTGAGGATTTCAGACAGTTTGTTGGTAATGATATTTATCGTCGGATGGATTATATAAGAAGATGTGGTAATGATACAGCACATACATCAAAGAATCTTGGTTTTAAAGAGGCAATGCTTTGCCTTGAAAATTTATCTATTTTTCTTGATTATGTTGCGTGCTGTTATTCAAAACCATATACAAAACATATATTTGATAAAGATATAATTTTAAATCGTAAAGAAAAGATTAAAAAATCCAGAGAAGAGAACAGGGCTGTAAAAGAACAGTTAGAAGCAAAAGAGATAGATTTACAGGCTTTAATTAAAGAAAATGCTGATTTGCGTGAACAGCTTTCTGCAAGAAGTGAAGTACAAAAGGATTTGTACGTTCCAAGTCCGCTTGAAAAGACGGAATATGAGACAAGAAAGCTCTATATAGATGAGATGCTTCGTGATGCAGGCTGGATAAAAGATAAAGACTGGGTTGATGAGGTTGATGTTGAGGGAATGCCTGGCAGAAGCGGCAAAGGACGAGCAGATTATGTTTTATATGATGACATGTTAAAACCGCTTGCGATTGTTGAAGCTAAAAAGACATGTGAAGATTTATCTGTTGGCCGTATTCAGGCAAAGTTATATGCTGACTATTTTGAAGAAAAATATGGAAGAAGACCTGTTATTTTCCTTACCAATGGATTTGAAACACGTATTATAGATGGACAATATCCTGAGAGAATATGTTCACAGATTTATTCTAAGAGAGATTTGGAAAAATGGTTTAATCTCATGTCAATGAGAACAAGCCTCAAATATGTTTCTGTAGATAAAGAAATAGCAGGACGCTATTATCAGGAAGAAGCGGTTAAACGAGTGTGTGAAAGTTTTGATGAAAAAAACAGAAGAAAAGCACTGCTTGTAATGGCAACAGGTTCGGGAAAAACGAGAACAGTGATTGCTTTGTGCAAGATTTTATTAGATGCAGGATGGGTAAAGAATATTTTGTTTCTGGCTGACCGTAATTCATTAGTTGTTCAGGCTAAACGAAATTTTGTTAATCTGCTTCCAAAGTTATCGTGTACCAATCTTGTAGAAGAAAAAGATAATTATAATGCGAGATGTGTATTTTCAACATATCAGACTATGATTAACAAAATAGATTCTGTAAAAGATGAGTATGGAAAAATATTTTCATGTGGACATTTTGATTTAATAATATGCGATGAGGCTCATAGGTCTATTTATAACAAATACAAAGATATTTTCAATTATTTTGATGCACCGATTGTTGGGCTTACAGCTACACCGAAAGATGAAATTGATAAGAATACATATGATATTTTTGAACTTGAAAAAGGTGTTCCTACATATGGATATGACCTTGCACAGGCTGTAAAAGATGAATATCTTGTAAGTTATATGACAGTTGAGACAACTTTGAAAATTCCGGAGGACGGGCTTGAATATGATAACCTTCCGGATGATGAAAAAGAGCAATATGAAGATACATTTACAGATGATAATGGAGACATGCCGGAAAAGATAGCACCATCGGCTATTAACAGCTGGGTTTTTAATGATGATACAATAAGAGTTGTGCTTGATATTCTGATGGATAAAGGTATAAAAGTTGATTATGGACAAAGACTTGGAAAGACCATAATTTTTGCAAAAAATCATAATCATGCAGAAAAGATATATGAGATTTTTAATAAAAGGTATCCTGACTTAAATGGTTTTGCACAGGTTATTGATAACAAAGTTAAATTTTCCCAGAGTATGATTGATGATTTTTCGGATTCAAAAAAGATGCCGCAGATTGCAATATCTGTAGATATGCTTGATACAGGAATTGATGTTCCTGAAGTTGTTAATCTTGTATTTTTTAAAAAAGTAATGAGTAAAGCTAAATTCTGGCAGATGATTGGGCGTGGAACAAGAACATGTAAAGGACTTATTGATGGTGAAGACAAGGATAAGTTTTATATATTTGATTTTGGAAGAAATTTTGAATTTTTCAGGGAAAATCCTAATGGCCATGAAGTTAAAAATGTTTTGCCGGTTCAGGGAGCAATTTTTAAGCTCCAATTTGAGATGGTTTATAAATTGCAGGATATGGAATTTCAGAATGAACGACTGATAAAGTACAGAGATGAACTTATAAGTCAGATGAGTACAAAGGTGGGAGAACTTGAAAAAGATAATTTTGCGGTTCATCAGCATTTGAAATATGTTGAGTTGTATTCTGATAAAAATAGTTATAATAATATTTCGCAATATGATATTAATATGGTGAAAGAGGAGCTGGCACCGCTTATAAAACCTGACAATGATGATATTAATGCAGTTCGGTTTGATGCACTTATGTATGGAATAGAATTAGCTTCGATTATCGGAAATAAACATACGAAAGCCCGCTCTGATTTATTAAAGCGTGTAGATTGTCTTTCACATAAAATGAGCATTGATGAAATAAGAAATCATAAGGATATGATTGAAAAGATTTTGAAAACAGATTATCTGGACAGAGCCGGTATTGATGATTTTGAACATATACGGTCAGAATTAAGAGATTTGATGAAATATACAATATCTGATGTCAAAAAGTATGAAATTGACTGTAATGAAGAAATTTTATCAATGGAATTTCATGAAGCAGAACTTGAGAACGACGATTTGAATAATTATAAAGCTAAAGCAGAATATTATATCAGACAGCATCAGGATAACATTGCAATAGCAAAGTTAAAGACTAACAGACCACTTTCATCTACAGATATAAAAATCCTTGAAGATATTATGTGGAAAGATTTAGGCAGTAAAAAGGATTATGAAGAACAGGTAGGAGAAAAACCACTGGGTGAATTTGTAAGAGAAATTGTAGGACTTGATATGAATGCAGCGAAAGAGGCATTTTCTGAATATCTTGATGAAAAAAGTTATAACAGCAGACAGATTTATTTTGTTAATCAGATAATAGAATATATTGTTCGCAACGGAATAATGAAAGATTTTTCAGTTCTCAGAGAGGCACCTTTTAATAATTATGGAAGTTTTGTGGAACTATATAATAATAATTTGAATGCCTGGAATGGAATTAAAAATATAATTAATTCTATTAATTCTAATGCGGCAGCATAAAATACGAAAGGCAGCATTGCTTGTTATGAAAAAAATATTACTTTTAACGACTGGAGGTACAATAGCATCATCCGATACAGGTTCAGGACTTATGCCGGTTGCAGGTGCTGACAGACTTTTAAACTATGTGCCGGATGTCAATAAAATATGTAATTTGTATACAATGTCAGTTATGAATATCGACAGTACAAACATGACACCAGAACTTATAATGAAGCTTGCACAGGCGGTAAGTGACAATTACGATAAATATGACGGTTTTGTCATAACGCATGGCACAGATACGATGGCATACAGTGCAGCAGCTTTAAGTTATATGCTTCAAAATCTTGGTAAGCCGCTTGTTTTTACTGGTTCACAGCTTCCAATCGAGGCAGATGGAACAGATGCAATAAACAATCTTTCTGATGCAATATATTTTGCATGTGAAAGTATATGCGGCATTTATGTTGTATTTAATGGGATTGCTATAATTGGAACGCATGCAATGAAAATAAAGACAAGAAGTTTCGATGCATTTAAAAGTGTCAATTATCCTGATATTGCAACGATAAAAAAGGATATTATAGAATATACTGCAAAGGGAAATAGTATAGCAAAAAAAGAGACTTCACAAAATCTATATGGCAGCAAAGGATTCATTGCGAAGATTAACCTTTGTACGGATGTTATGCCATTAAAAATGTATCCCGGAATTGATGGGAGAGTATTTGATTTTATTAAAAATAATTATCGCGGAGTTGTAATCGAAAGTTTTGGAATTGGCGGAGTTCCTGATAATTATAATGATATATCAACAAAGTTGCGTGAACTGACAGAAGCAGGAACTACGGTTGCAATAACAACGCAGTGTATGTATGAGGGAATAGATCTTTCAGTCTATGAAGTCGGACAAACACTTGCTAAACAGGGGATAATAAACTGTGCCGATATGACATTTGAAGCATCAGTTATGAAATTAATGTGGGCTCTGGCTGAATTTGATAATATAAAAGATATAAAAGCGTTTATGGAAAAACCATATTTTTATGATAAAAGTTATTAAATAAAAGCTGGATTATTTTATAAAAATAAAAAATATAATGTATATAGTGCATTATGCACAGAAATGGAGGACATATGTTAAAAGACTGGAGTAATGTAATAATTCCTGAAGAAGAAGAAATTAATGAAAGACTCGAAAAAGCAAGAAACAAGCTTGTACAGCAGCAGATTCTGATTATGCAGAAAAAACTGCCTGTTCTTGTGTCTTTTGACGGATGGGGTGCCGCGGGAAAAGGCAGTATTCTTGGTAAGATAATAAAGAATATTGATCCAAGATTTTTTAAAGTTGCTGTTATGGATAAACCAACAGAAGATGAAAAAAGAAGACCATTTCTTTACAGATATGTGATTAATATTCCGGAGGCTGGCAAGTTTACATTTATGGATGGCGGCTGTCTGGATGAAGTTACAAAACAAAAATTATCAGGTAAAATCACGGACGAAGAATATAAAAGAAAGATTGAGAGCGTAAAACGATTTGAAAGACAGTTGTCAGATAATGGCTATCTCGTTATAAAATTCTTTTTCCATATCGGAGAGCAGGAGCAGAGAAAACGTCTTACAAGACTGCTTGATGATAAGAATACAAGGTGGCGTGTAAGCGAATATGATTGGTGGCAGAATCAGCATTATAAGAAGTCATTGAAAGCATTTGACCAGTTCATTGATGATACAAGCCAGTCAATTGCACCATGGTATATTATTGATGCTACAGACAAAAAATGGGCACAGCTTCAGATATTAGAGACGTTGGTGCAGGCTATTGATACGGCATTGAAGAATAGCACACTTTCGGTTCCTCTTTTGCAGAATGCTTTTCCTCTTAATAAAATGGAAAAATTATCTGATATAAACCTTAATAAATCATTGTCAGATGAAGAATATGAGTACATGTTAAAGAATTACCAGAAAAAGCTGAATAATCTTCATAATATAATTTACAAGAAAAAAATTCCTGTTATTATTGCCTATGAAGGATGGGACGCGGCAGGAAAAGGCGGAAATATAAGACGAATAACCGAAGCACTTGACCCAAGAGGATATGAAGTGCAGCCGATTGCAAGTCCTGAGCCACATGAAAAGGCAAGGCATTATCTCTGGAGATTCTGGAACAGGCTTCCAAAATCAGGTCATGTTACGGTATTTGACAGAACATGGTATGGACGTGTGATGGTCGAAAGGCTCGAGGGATTCTGCAGTGAAAATGACTGGCAGAGAGCATATGTTGAGATTAATGAATTTGAAAAAGAATTGTCAGACTGGGGAGCGGTAATTGTAAAATTCTGGGTTCAGATTGATAAAGATACGCAGCTTGCAAGATTTAAGGAGCGTGAGAATACACCGGAAAAACGCTGGAAAATTACAGATGAAGACTGGCGTAACAGGGAAAAATGGGATTTGTACGAAAACGCTGTTAATGAGATGTTTGCAAAGACCAATACAACATATGCACCGTGGCATATTTTGGAATCTAATGATAAAAAATATGCAAGAATAAAGGCACTTAAAATATTAATTGATGCGATTGAAGAAAAAATCAAAGAAACTGACTAATTATTTTATGATTATTGACGATATACAAAATATAGGAAAGCATTCCTATAAATGTACATGCAGGGTAGAAACGGAGTTTAACCTTACAGCAATATTATTAAGTTTCAAGGAGGAACAATTATGAGTAGTATTGATTCGGGAAGCATGGGAGCATATGTCAGCAGTGTTGCATCATACAATAGCCAGAATATGGGCAAGACAGGAAAGGCAGATGCAGCGTCGTCTTCAGAAAAAACATCTGATATACAGAAAACTTCAGAGGCAGGCAAAAAGTCAAGTGTAAGCGGCAAGACAATAGGAAGTCCGAAGCTTAGCGAAAAAGCTGCCAGGTATTATGAACAGCTTAAAAGCAAATATTCTAATATGGACTTTATACTTGTAAGTGCTGACCAGAAAGAACAGGCTAAGTCTCAGGCAGGGAGTTATGCTAACGCAAATAAAATGGTCGTTTTAATTGATGAAGAAAAAATCGAGAAAATGGCTGAAGATGAAAATTATCGTAAGCAGTATGAAGGCATTATCGCAAATGCTGCAACAGGGCTTTCATCAATGAGCAGTAAGATATCTGCAACAGGTGCGTCAGTTAAAGGTTTTGGCATGCAGGTTAATGATGATGGAACAGCATCATATTTTGCTGTACTTAAAAAGTCAAGTGCCGCACAGAAGCAGAGAATAGAAAAAAATGCTGAAAAAAAGAAAGAGGCAAAGAAGGCAGAAGCAAAGAAAGCTCAGAAAGAAGCCCAAAAAGAGCGTCTGGAAAAGAGCAAGGATAAGACCGGAAATGTCTCAGATGACGATGATGATACAGTAACTATAACAGCATCATCAATTGATGAACTGCTTGATAAGATTCAGGCACAGAATCAATTGTTTATGAGTGATAATGTTCAGACTGAAGATGAAAAAAAGGTAGGACAGAAATTTGATTTCAGTGTATAAAAGAGACAGTGATGCTAATAGCAATGCACTCAGTCAGGATACCGCATTTAATGGAATTAAAGCATCTACTGATAAGAGAGTAAAAAGTTCCGCCAAAAAAAATTCCGTGTTTGCCGGAGATTTGAATTTGTCGGACAGTACAGCAAGCAGAATCGAACAGAAGAGAAACGGTGCAAGAAAGCAGGCTAAAAAGCTGATTCAGGATGCATGGGATAAAGATACAAAAGCACTTGGTTCAATTCAGGATATGGAGAAAGACAAGGCAGACAAGGTCAATGAGATTACCGATTTAAAAGCAAAAGCTGCATATCTTGAAAAAGATAAAAAGGCTGCTGCCGAGGAGTACGGAATTGACCCTGATTCGCAGGAACAGAAAGATCTTGAGCTTCTTGAGAAATATCAGAATAATAAAGCCAGTGTAGAAAATTCCCATTTCAGCGAAGATGAGGTTAATCGTTTGAAAGAACTACAGAATGAACCGCTTACCGATTATCAGAAACAGGTTTTAAAATTTAATGCATCAAAAAATGCAATTTTGCAGGATGCCGGCATGAAGGAAGAAAAAGTTATTTCCATGCATGAATCAATAAATCTTGCAAAATTAGACATGTTAAAGTCCCAGACTATGATTAAAGCTGATGATGCAGCTGATGCAGTTATTGATGCGGCAGAGGATGAGATATTCGGCATGCTTATAGCTGATGGCAAAGAAAAGCTTGACGAAGATGCAAAAGAGACGCAGGAAAAAGCTGATGATGCATCCCAAAAACGTGAAGAACGTGAAGAAAAGATTGAAGAAAACAGGCAGGAACGCAAAGAACAGGAAGAGATTCTTAGCAAAGATGCTGATGCTGACAAGCTTGAACAAAATCTTTCTTTACAGAAACAGACAGATAATAATATCACCGATGTTCAGAAGAATATCCAGCGAATGATAAAAGAAAAAGGTCTGGTCAATGAAGATATTAAAGGAATCGAGATTGATTTGAACTTTTAAGAAGATTGATAACTATTTTACACGGATGTAAGAAACTTGCTACGGATGGCACATTTATTTGTGCTGTCCGTTTTTTGGTTACAGATATTGGGGAAGGAGATTTTTATGAGTGATATACAGAGTGCAGTAAACAGCTTTAAACTTAGTTTTTTCAAAAATAACAAGACACAAAATAATAATAAAGTGACTGAAAAGCTGTTTGCCAAATATAAGCTAAAATCCGAAGATGAACAACAAAAGGAATCACAGGTAGACACAAGTACGATAGGACTTGCGTTAAAAGATGCAGTGGATTCGATATTTGACCCGACAACCGGCATGTCAGATGAAGAAAAAAAGAAATTTATAGACAAACTTTATAAAAAAATAAAATCAGGCAAGAAACTTTCGGCTGACGAAATGCAATATTTGAGAATGAATGACCCGGTCACATATGCAAAAATGGCAAAAGTACAGATTCAGAGAAAGGCACTTGAAAGCAGGCTTAAACAGGCAAAGTCCAAAGAAGAGGCATTAGAAATATATACCAGTGCAAAATCAAGGATAAGTGATGACGACCCGGCAAGAGAAGAATTGAATGCAGCATATGATGATGCATATGGTGAATTTAAAAAATCAGAGCAGTATAAAAAACTGCCTGCAACAGAAAAAGAAGCAAAGGAGAAAGAAAAAAATGGCACAAGTAGGAGCAGTTGGAACAAAGACATCACAGGAGACACAAAATTCCCAGAAAACGAAGAAGAAACATACGAATTCGGAATTTCTGGAGATTTTGAGGGAGAGGAATGAGGAACTGAAAGAAAAAATCCTCAATGGTGAAACAGAAGAATCGGTTGCAATCGGAGCAGGTTCGTATACGAAATCAGAATGGAGCAAGTTTTTGAAGGATTTTGATGATGCACAGGATATGATAAAACAGCAAATTCGAGAAGAAATAACAAAGCGTGTAGAAAAGCAGGAAAAAATTGAAGAAATTGAAGATGAAAAATTTGAGAAAGATATAGATAAAGATATACAGGATAAAAAAGAATTAGAAAAAGAATATGGATATGCACAAAAATTTTAATATATAAAACAATTTCCGCATAAGTTTAGAAACCCCGGCAGGCAAGAAGAAAAGGTCTGCCGGGATTTTTATGTCAAATATGGTAATAAAAAAATATTTTGAAATTCAAAATAATTGTTGACAGCACATATAGAGTTGTGATATAAAAATAATTGTTTGATAATCAAAGTAAGATAATCAAAATATAAGATTATCAAACTAAAAAGCAGTAATTGTTCTGCGGAAAGTGACAGATATGTATTTATGAAAGCTACGATTATTGGAACGGGAAGTTATATTCCTGAGTACATACTTACGAATCAGGAACTTTCAACAATGGTTGAAACTGATGATGAGTGGATTGTAACGAGAACGGGTATCAGTGAGAGAAGAATACAAAAATCGGGTGATGTTGCTGATATGGCAGTCAATGCCGCATTAAAGGCACTTGATAATGCAGGGATTAATTCAGAGGATATTGACTTGATAATAGCAGCTACTTCAACACCTGATTATCTGTTTCCTAATTGCTCATCAATAATCCAGAAGAATACAGGTGCAATAAATGCAGTGTGCTTTGATATAAGTGCGGCGTGTTCGGGATTTATTATGGCAATATCTGCCGCAAAAGCTTACATTGAGGCAGGAATGTATAAGAAAGTTCTCATTGTATGCAGTGAAAAAATGTCTGGAATAACAGACTGGAAGGACAGAAGTACATGTATCCTTTTTGGCGACGGTGCAGGAGCATGTGTTGTTGAAAGCAGTGAGCAAGAAGGTGTGAAATCAGTCGATTTACACAATGAAGGAATGCTAGGAGAAGTTCTTACCGCAAAAAGAAATGAAAATATAGTAATGAATGGGCAGGAAGTATTTAAGTTTGCGGTAAAAAAAGTTCCTGAAACAATTAATACATTGTTAAAAAAAGAAAATACAGATGCAGAAGATATAAAATATTTTATTTTACATCAGGCAAACGTAAGGATTATTGAGAGTGTAGCAAAAAGATTGGGTATAGATATGAACAGATTTCCGGTGAACCTGTCCAGATACGGAAATACATCATCAGCCAGTATACCGATTCTGCTTGATGAGCTGAATCGTGAAAATAAACTGCAAAATGAAGACCTGCTTGTATTTGCGGGATTTGGTGCAGGATTAAACTGGGGCAGTATTCTTGTAAAATGGAACTGCCATAAATCTTGACGATAACGTCATTACTAAAAATTGCAGTATTCACTGTAAGAATGTAAAAAGAAAGGATTTTTATTATGTTTGAAAAGATTAGAGATTTAGTAGCAGAGCAGCTTGGAGTAAATAAGGATGACATTAAGCCGGAAAGCAGATTCAAAGAAGATCTTAATGCAGATTCACTTGATTTATTTGAGCTTATCATGAGCCTTGAGGAGGAATATTCAACAGAAATTCCTACAGACGAACTTGAAAATCTCACAACAATACAGTCAGTAATCGATTATCTTGGAGCAAAAGGAATAGCATAATGGAAACAAGAGTAACAAAGCTTCTTGGCATAGAATATCCGATAATTCAAGGCGGAATGGCATGGGTTGCCAATGCAAATCTTGCGGCTAATGTGAGTAAGGCTGGCGGAATCGGATTCATCGGTGCTGCCAATGCACCGGGAGAATGGGTGAGAAGTGAAATAAGAAAAGCAAGAGAAATAACAGATAAACCAGTCGGAGTAAATATTATGCTTTTAAGCGAGCATATAGATGAAGTTGCACAGGTTGTTGTTGAAGAGAAAGTATCTGTTGTATCAACAGGAGCAGGAAATCCCGGAAAATACATGAAAATGTGGAAAGATGCAGGAATTAAAGTTATGCCGGTTGTAGCATCAGTTGCACTTGCAAAACTTATGGAGAGAGCAGGTGCTGATATGGTTATAGCTGAAGGAATGGAATCAGGTGGGCATATCGGTGAGCAGACTACAATGACACTTGTTCCACAGGTGGCTGATGCAGTTTCAATTCCTGTAGTAGCAGCTGGTGGAATTGCAGATGCAAGAGGATTCTGTGCAGCATTTATGCTTGGTGCCGAGGCTGTACAGATGGGAACACGTTTTGTTGTTGCCAAAGAATCAGATGTTCATCAGCTTTACAAAGACAGAATAATAGCAGCAAGGGATATAGATTCTGTTGTTACAGGAAGAAGTACGGGACATCCGGTCAGGTCTTTAAGAAATGAAATGACCAGGCAGTATCTTAATATGGAAAAAGAAAATGTATCATTTGAAGAACTTGAACATCTTACACTAGGCGCTTTACGTAAAGCAGTTGTCGATGGTGATGTAAAAATGGGAACTGTAATGGCCGGTCAGGTTGCGGGAATGGTAAAAAAAGAACAGACATGCAAAGAGATAATTACAGAAATAATGGATGATGCACATAAAGTGTTTAACAGTGTAAAATTTTAGAGGAGTTTCGTATGGGAAAGACAGTCATTATGTTTCCGGGACAGGGAGCACAAAAGATTGGAATGTCACAGGAATTTTATGAAAAATATAAAGTGAGCCGTGATTGCTTTGAAAAGGCTGAAAATGTAACGGGATTAGACATGACTAATCTGATTTTTAAAGAAAATGAAAATCTTGATAAGACAGAATATACGCAGATAGCATTGTATACAGCTGAAATGGCAGCTTTTTATGCAGGAGTGGAGGAAGGTCTGACATTTGACTGTGCAATCGGGCTTTCCCTTGGGGAGTACAGTGCAATGACAGCCTGTGGTGCAATAGATTTTGAAGATTGTGCGTCTCTTGTGAGAAACCGTGGAATTTATATGGAAACAGCGGTTCCTGACGGACATGGAGCTATGGCAGCCGTTATCGGACTGGACTCCGGTAAAATAGAAGAAGTTATATGTCGCAGCGGATTAGATAATGTAGGGATTGCAAACTATAACTGTCCGGGACAGATTGTTATTTCAGGTGAGGCTGAAAATATAACAAAAATTATGGAAGACTTAAAAAATGCGGGAGCAAAAAGAGTCCTAAAGCTTAATGTAAGCGGACCGTTTCATTCACCTATGCTTGCACAGGCAGGAGAAAAATTAAAAAAGGATTTGGAAAGGGTAAATATTAAAAATCCACATATTCCATATTATGCCAATTATACGGCGGAACTTATTGATAAAAATACATCTACTGAATATATAAAGAGCATTCTTTCAAAACAGGTCAGCGGTTCTGTCAGATTCGAGCAGTCGGTAAGAAAGCTGATTGAATCGGGATTTGACAGATTTATAGAAATTGGTCCGGGTGATACACTCACAGGATTTGTTAAAAGAATTGCAAAGGACATGAAAGTTGAAGGATTGGTATATGAAAAGATTTGAAAATAAAATTGTGCTGGTAACAGGGGCAGGACGTGGAATCGGTGCGTCAATAGCCAAGCGTTTTGCATCAGAAGGTGCAGAAGTAATAGTTAATTACAGCGGAAATGACGAGGCAGCACAAAAGACTGTTGATGAGATAACAGCGACAGGCGGACAGGCACAAAAATATAAGTGCAGTGTGAATGACAGTGAAAGTGTCAAAGTCATGATAGATGAAATAATTAAAAAATTTGGAAGAATTGATATTCTTGTTAATAATGCCGGAATAACAAAAGACGGACTTATGCTCAGAATGACTGATGAAGATTTTGACAGGGTAATAGATGTCAATCTGAAAGGAACATTTAACTGCACTAAATATGTATCAAAATACATGTTAAAACAAAAGTCAGGAAAAATTATCAATATTTCTTCTGTGGTGGGACTTTCCGGAAATGCTGGACAGGTAAATTACAGTGCCTCAAAGGCTGGAATTATTGGTATTACGAAATCAGCGGCAAAAGAACTTTCAAGCAGGGGAATTACTGTAAATGCAGTTGCACCCGGATATGTTGACACTGACATGACAAAAGTGCTTTCAGACAATATCAGAAATGAAATTCTTAAAAATATACCATTACAAAGAATGGGCAATGTGGAAGACATAAGTAATTGCGTTGCATTTCTTGCATCTGAAGATGCTTCATATATAACAGGACAGGTAATATCTGTAGACGGAGGTATGCATATATAATGAGAAGAGTAGTAGTTACAGGACTTGGTGCAGTCACACCAATTGGACTTAATACAGATGATTTCTGGGATGCGATAAAGAAAAATACAGTTGGTATAGACACAATAACTTCTTTTGATTCATCAGAATATAAAGCACATCTTGCAGCTGAAGTAAAAGGATTTAATGCAGCTGACTGTATGGATTTCAAGGCTTCAAGGAGAATGGAAAAGTTCAGCCAGTATGCAGTAGCAGCTGCATTTGAAGCTTTAAAGGATTCAGGACTTAATATTGAAAATGAAGATGCATATATGGCAGGTGTTTCAGTAGGTTCAGGAATCGGCAGTTTATCAGCAATGGAAAACAGCCACAAAAAACTTCTCGAAAAGGGACCTTCAAGAATCAACCCGCTTCTTGTTCCTATGATGATAACTAATATGGCAGCAGGAAATGTATCAATACAGCTTGGGTTGAAAGGTAAAAGCATAAATGTTGTAACTGCTTGTGCAACAGGTACTAATTCAATAGGTGAGGCGTACAGAAGCATACAGCATGGGGAAGCCGATATTATGTTCGCAGGAGGTACAGAAAGTGCGGTTACACCTATTGGCATAGGCGGATTTGCAGCACTTACGGCATTGTCTGAATCAACAGACCCATTAAAAGCATCTCTTCCGTTTGACAAAAATAGAAATGGATTTGTTATGGGAGAGGGAGCCGGCGTAGTTGTTCTTGAAGAACTTGAGCATGCATTGAAGAGAAACGCACATATCTATGCAGAAGTAGCAGGATATGGATGTACATCTGATGCTTATCATATCACTTCGCCGATGGAAGACGGAAGTGCTGCTGCCCACGCAATGGAACTTGCAATGAAAGAGGCAGGGCTTGCACCAGAGGATATAGATTATATTAATGCACACGGAACAGGCACACATCACAATGATTTATTTGAGACAAGAGCGATAAAATCAGCATTTAAAGAAGATGCAAAAAGAGTTCCGATAAGTTCAACAAAATCTATGATAGGCCATCTTCTTGGTGCGGCAGGTGCAGTCGAGTTTATCACATGTGTAAAATCAATACAGGATGGATATATACATCCGAATGTAGGACTGACTGAAACGGAAGAAGAGATGAACCTTAATTATGTCAGGGATAAAGGAATTAATTGCGATGTAAATGCAGTGATATCCAATTCACTCGGATTCGGAGGACATAATGCCTCAATACTTATAAAAAAATATATTGCTTAAAGGAGGGCTTATATCATGGAATTAGACAGTGTGCTTAAACTTATTAATGCCGTGTCGGATTCATCGCTTACAAGCTTTACGCTCGATGACGGCAATACCAAACTATCTTTTGCGGCAGACAGGGCCGAGGTTATAAAGAATAATGAATTTTCAATTGTAAGAAATACAAAAGAAGAACAAAACAGTTCTTATGAACATCATGAGAATGATAATATTGCGGTAGACAGTACAAATGTAGTTTCATCACCGCTTGTAGGAATTTTTTACAGTGCCGCATCACCTGATGAAAAAGATTTTGTCAGTGTCGGTGATACAGTGAAAAAAGGGCAGGTTTTAGGAATTGTTGAGGCAATGAAGCTTATGAATGAAATAGAAAGTGAGTATGACGGAGTTGTCAAAGAAATACTTGTAGATAATGAACAGATGGTTGAGTACGGTCAGCCGATGTTTGTTATTGAATAAAATGTAATAGGCAGTCAGTTTATAAAAATATTTAAGGAGTCAGAAATGTTACTTAATACAAAACAGATTATGGAAATCATTCCACATCGTCATCCTTTTCTGCTTGTCGATACAATTGAAAGCATGATTCCGGGAAAAAGTGCTGTTGGATATAAATGCGTCACATATGACGAGCCGTTTTTTTCCGGACATTTTCCTGATGAACCTGTAATGCCTGGAGTTTTACAGATTGAGGCATGTGCACAGGTAGGGGCAGTTGCGATACTTTCGCTTGAAGAAAACAGGGGAAAGACAGCATATTTTGGTGCAATAAACAATGCAAGATTTAAAAGAAAGGTAGTTCCGGGAGACCGTCTTCGCATGGAATGTGAAATCATAAAACAGAAAGGACCTCTCGGTATAGGAAAGGCAGTTGCAACAGTTGATGGGGAAACAGCACTTACAGCTGAACTTACATTTATGATTCAATAAGTGATGTGCAGAATTTCCGTAAAAGCCTGCAGCATTGTGTTGTTGTTTTACAGAATTTACAAAAATGGAGATATATTATGTTTAGTAAGGTTTTAATTGCAAACAGAGGCGAAATTGCAGTAAGAATAATCCGTGCATGCAGGGAAATGGGAATAAGAACAGTGGCAGTTTATTCTGAAGCAGATAAAGATGCACTGCATACACAGCTGGCGGATGAAAGTGTCTGCATAGGAAAGGCACAGGCTCTTGACAGTTACCTTAACATGGAAAGGATACTCAGTGCGACAGTTGCTTCGGGAGCTGAAGCAATTCACCCCGGATTCGGATTTTTGTCTGAAAACAGTAAATTTGCAGAGCTTTGTGATAAATGTAATATAACATTTATCGGACCGTCAGCTGAAGTAATTGAAAAAACAGGTAATAAACAGGAAGCAAGAAATACTATGATAAAAGCAGGTGTTCCGGTTATTCCGGGAACTAAAGAACCTGTAATGGATGCCGGAAGGGGAAAAGAGATTGCCGCTTCAATCGGGTATCCTGTTATGATAAAAGCTGCTCTAGGCGGTGGTGGCAAGGGCATGCGTGCTGTGTATGATGAAAAAGATTTTGAAAAAGAGTTTAATAATGCACAGCGTGAAGCCATAAACGGATTTGCCGATGGTACTATGTATATTGAGAAATATATAGAGAATCCACGTCATATAGAATTTCAGATACTTGCTGATAATTATGGAAATGTAATTCATCTTGGGGAGAGGGATTGTTCGATACAGAGAAATCATCAGAAAATGGTTGAAGAATCACCATCTGCTGCCCTTGACGAAAAAACGAGGCAGCAAATGGGCGAGATGGCAGTAAAAGCAGCGAGAGCAGTAGGATATACTAATGCCGGAACTGTAGAATTTCTGCTTGATAAAAATAAAAATTTTTATTTTATGGAAGTAAATACGAGAATTCAGGTTGAGCACGGCGTCACAGAGATGATGACAGGTGTTGACCTTATAAAAGAACAGATAAAAATAGCATCCGGGGAGCATCTTGCAATAAAGCAGCAGGATGTAAAGCTTTCAGGTGCTGCAATAGAAATGAGGATTAATGCAGAAAATCCTTATAAAAAATTTGCTCCATGTCCGGGAAAAATCAGTGATTTGCATATTCCGGGAGGAAATGAAGTGCGGGTTGATACGGCAGTGTATACAGGATATACAATTCCACCGTTTTACGACTCAATGATTATGAAAATTATAGTTCACGATAAAGACCGCAGACAGGCAATCAATAAAATGAAAAGCGTTCTGGGTGAAGTAGTTATAGATGGTATTACAACAAATCGTGATTTCCAATATGAAATCTGCAATAATAAGCGGTTTGAGACAGGTGATATAACAACTGACTTTATTGCACAGGAATTTCCTGACTTTATATAATATATATCAGTATTATTTTATACCGGTATATTGTGTACATGAATTTTGATGTTGTGAAAAGGAGAGAACATCATGCATCTTAATTTTTTATTTAAAAAAGATAATGATAATATATCAAAAAAAGGAAAAGTTAATGTTCCGGACGGGCTGTTTACCAAATGTCCGAAATGCTCAAAGATGATACTTACAGATGAGCTTTTCCTTGATAATTGTGTGTGCCATTCATGCGGATATTACTTTAAAATAGATGCGAAAACAAGAATATCAATGGTTATAGACAAAGACACGTTTGAAGAATGGGACACAGGCATAGAAGAAAAAAATCCGTGTGATTTTGAAGGATATATACAAAAAACGGCTGATTTAAAGTCTAAAACAGGGCTTGATGAAGCAATAGTTACAGGAAAAGGGAAAATAGACGGAAAAGATACAGTAATAGGGGTCTGCGACACACGTTTTCTTATGGGAAGCATGGGAAAAGTTGTCGGTGAGAAGCTTACAAGGGCGTTTGAAAAGGCTACACAATTAAAACTTCCTGTTATTGTATTTACATGTTCAGGCGGTGCAAGGATGCAGGAGGGCATAATTTCTCTTATGCAGATGGCAAAGACAAGTGCTGCAATAAAAAAACATGATGAGGCAGGACTTTTGTATACAGTGGTGCTTACTGACCCGACAACCGGCGGCGTTACGGCAAGCTTTGCAATGCTTGGAGATATCATTCTTGCGGAACCGGGGGCTCTTATTGGGTTCGCAGGACCGCGTGTAATAAGACAGACAATAGGACAGGAACTTCCTAAGGGATTTCAGCGTGCGGAATTTCTTCTTGAACACGGAATGATTGACAATATTGTTGAAAGAAAAGATTTGAAGCAGACACTGTCGCTTATAATAAAGCTTCACAGTAAATGCGACAATAAAATGGAAGATTATAAAAAATATCTCAGTGATAAGATGAATGAACTGAAATATAAATATGAATATGATGAAGATAAAAATCATTTGAATTCATGGGAGAAAGTGCAGGCGGCAAGAAGCAGCATGCGTCCTACGGCTCTTGAATATATAGACAGGCTTACAAAGAATTTTTATGAACTTCACGGAGATAGATTGTATGGAGATGATAAGTCTGTAATTGGGGGAATTGCAATGTTCGGCAAACAGCCCGTTACTGTTGTCGGACTCCAGAAAGGTATGGATACAAAGGATAATATATACAGAAATTTTGGAATGCCACAACCGGAGGGGTATAGAAAATCACTGCGTCTGATTAAACAGGCGGAAAAATTCCACAGACCTGTAATATGTTTCGTTGATACACCGGGGGCATATCCGGGAATGGGAGCAGAAGAACGTGGACAGGGTCGTGCAATTGCTGATAATCTATTTGAAATGTCAGATATAAAAACGCCTGTACTTACAATTGTGACAGGCGAAGGCGGAAGCGGTGGTGCATTGGCACTGGCTGTTGCTGATGAAGTATGGATGATGGAAAATTCCATTTATTCAATACTATCGCCTGAAGGATTTGCAAGTATTCTTTATAAAGATGCAAAAATGGCAGAAAAAGCAAGCGAAGATATGAAAATCACAGCAAAAGACCTGTTGGACATGGGCGTGATAGAAAAGATAATTCCCGAATATGGAATCATGACAAGAGAAAAATTAGGTTTTATTGGATTATATATGAAAACCGCTATAGCGGATTTTCTTATAAAAACACAGAAAATGACGCCGGAGGAGCTTATTTGTAAAAGATATGACAGATTTAGGAAGTTTTAATAAACATATTTTACTAAAAGAAAAAAATATTATTCCGCTTATGCAGGGCGGGATGGGCGTAGGAGTAAGTTTTTCGGGGCTTGCAGGAGCAGTTGCATCATGTAATGCCATAGGAATTATATCAACTGCACAGGCCGGTTTTGCAGAGCCTGATTTTGAGACAAATACGCTTCAAAGCTGCCTTAGGGCAATAGACAGACAGATAAAAAGAGCAAAAGAAATAGCACAGGGACGTGGATTTGTAGGTGTGAATGTGATGACTGCGTTAAGACATTACAAAGAGCATGTAGCACAGGCAGTAAGAAGCGGTGCGGACATTATTGTATGCGGAGCCGGGCTTCCGCTTGATTTGCCGGGAATTGTCCGTGATGAATGTGAAATGTCGGGTGTTAAAAAGCCTCTTATAGCACCTATTGTATCATCTCAGCGTGCGGCAAAGCTTATATTGAAGCACTGGAGTGCAAAATATAATGACAGTCCGGATATTGTGGTTGTCGAAGGCCCTCTTGCGGGAGGACATCTAGGTTATACAAAGGATGAAGCACAGAATCCCGCAGCAGTTGATTTTTATAAGATAATAAAAGATGTAGCGGAATGTGTAAAAGAATATAGTGAAAAATTTTCAAAAAAAATTCTTATAGCAGCAGGAGGCGGCATTTACACAAAAGAAGATGCACAGAAAGTATTAGAGAGCGGTGCGGATATGATTCAGGTTGCAAGCCGTTTTGTTGCCACATACGAGTGTGATGCTGCACCGGAATATAAAAATGCTTATATAAATGCCACTCAAAAAGATATCCAGATTATAAAAAGTCCGGTTGGCATGCCGGGCAGGGCGATAAGAAATAAATTTGTCCAAAGAATCGAAAAAGAAAATATACCTGTAAAAAAATGTCTTTCGTGTCTTTCACACTGTAACCCATCGCAGATACCATATTGCATAACCAATGCACTTATCAATGCGGTAAAAGGTGATGTGGATAACGGACTTATTTTCTGCGGAGGCAGAGTCGGAAGCATTGGCAGGCTTCAGACGGTAAAAGATGTAATTGAGGAACTTGGGATAAATGTATCACAGTAAATATGCGGGTTGATACATATGTCACCTGTTATAAATCTTCCTTTTTTTGTAATATTCTATTGTAAAAATTACAACAAAAGGAGGATTTTTTATGTGTGTAAAAAACAAAAAATTAAAAAAATTTCTTTGCTTGTCTGCGGCGGCCATGCTGGCATTTTTAATGTGTGCAGCATGTCTGTTAGTTCCTGCAAAGGGAGAAAATGGTCCGTGTGATACGGGTGATTGGGCATTTGCTTATATTTCAGTCGAAAACGATGGAGATTCGAGCAATCCGCAGGGAGAATACAAGACTATCTATTCTGTCAACTCAAAAGATATTTCAACAGTGGAAGGAATATCTTACGACAGAGCTTCAAACACCCTTACAATCGAAAATTACAATAATACAAAAAACAGAATTGCAATGAATATGATGGGTGATGATTTCAAAATCAACATAAAAGGTGAAAATCATATCGGAGAACTTGTTTCGTATGGAGACGGCTGGGGCGGAAGCATAACACTTACCGGAAACGGTACGCTGTACATTAACGAAAACAAGTCCTATGAAATGGGCATTTATATGAATGCCGAGAATACAAAATCAGTGATTACTGTCGGACCTGAATGTAGTGTATATGTATATTCGGGACGGAATGCCATCGTATCTTCATCAAATACTACAAGCGATATAATAAAAGCAGAAAGCAAAATTAGTACACAGCTTCAGACAGAAGTAACTCATCCTGTAAAAATGACAATGATATTTGCAGGTTATTTCAGCGATACATTAGAACCTTGGGAAGGTAATGTGTATACAAAGGAAGGCGACAGTGCAAAATATGACTGTTTAAAATCAACAAAATCTGACGGAACAGTAACTTATTGTTATTATGAGTTAAAGAAATACGACGGTTTCGACAAAGGCTATATAGGCGTTAAAAAAGAAGAGTTAAGCGAAAAGTCATCTGATTATAAGATGACAGACGAGACTGTAAAATGGTATAGTGCAGATTCTCTCAGCGGTTCTACTTCAGCTCTCGTAAAAGATACAAAGACAGGCGAAGAAGCATATGCCGTAGTATCAAAATATGAAAATTCTAAGGGCTATCTTTGCAAGATAATCGCAAATTTCGGTATTGATGAATATAATCAGGAGACATGTCTTGTTGATATTGATAATCCTGTTGCTGATATTGCAAATCCTAACGAATATAATGTTAAGCTTCCTGACGATTACGAGGCTGTCGGCGAGGAGATGACCAATATTTATAATGTGTCTGTAAAGAATGAAAAGGTAGAGTTTATCGGTTCATCTGCAGCTTTGGATGATAAAAATAACGATGTCAAAAAAGATGAAGAAGTAATTGAAATTCCGTCAGATGACAAGACTGTCGAAGCGGACGATTTCAACGAGATAATCAACAAAAATCAGGATTCTGATGTAATTATCAATTCTAATAACGATATTTCGTTTAAGTTTGAAAAAGGTACTATGAATCAGATTGATGGTGTTGATAAATACGATTTTACAACAGAAGTTGTAAAGGAAGTTGAAAATGCCGGAAAGCTCCCTGCCGGGGTAACATCAGAAAATTTTATTCAGAAAATTGATTTCGCATATTCGGGACAGCTTCCTGCAAAGGCGGAAATCAAGATACCTGTAGGAACACAGTATGCAGGACGTACTCTTTATTACAGCAGACTTTACGATGACGGCACAATCGAAAATATTATGTCGGCAGCAGTTGATGAAAATGGTGTTATAACAGTTGAACAGGACCACTGTTCTGTATATCTTCTTACAACAACAAAGCTTACACAGACTCACGTGAGCGGTTCAGGTACGCAGGCAGCTGCACCTAATACGGGGGACAGTGCACCTTTAGCGTTTATGTTACTCGCAGTTGTTATCAGCAGCTTTGTATTAACTGTTATTGGCATTGTAAAGAAACACAAAAATTCAGTTTTTTATTAAAAACATTGTCTGATTCAGTTTTAGCATACAAAAATTTATGATATACTCTGATTAAAGCGACAACAGTGTTAAAGTGCGTGTATGTACGGACTGTGAGGCTGTTGCCGACTATGTAAAACTGAAAGGGACAATAATTAATGGAAAATAAAGAGATAAAAGGTATCATTCATTCAATTGAAAGTTTTGGCTCCGTAGATGGACCGGGTGTGAGGTATATCGTATTTTTGCAGGGCTGCCGTATGCGTTGCAGATACTGCCACAATCCCGACACATGGGCTTTAAATGACAAGAACTCCTATGAGGAAACTCCGGCCGAGACATTAAAGAAGGCTATGAGATTCAAGGCTTATTGGAAGGAAACAGGCGGAATAACTGTGAGCGGCGGAGAGGCACTTTTACAGATTGATTATGTGACAGAGCTTTTCAGGCTTGCAAAAGAACAGGGAGTTCATACGACACTTGACACATCAGGTAATCCGTTTACAAGAGAAGAGCCGTTCTTTAGCAAATTTAACGAACTTTTGAAATATACAGATTTATTCCTTCTTGATATTAAGCATATTGATCCTGTTAAGCACAAGGATTTAACACAGTGGGATAACTCTAATATTCTTGATATGGCAAAATATCTTTCTGATAACGGCAAGAAGATGTGGATTAGAAATGTATTAGTTCCGGGTTATACTGATGGTGAAGAGGATTTACAGAAATTAAGCGACTTTATCTCTTCGTTAAAGACAATTGACCGTGTTGAGGTACTTCCATATCATACACTTGGCGTATTTAAGTGGAAAGAATTAGGAATCGATTATACACTGGAAGGTGTCAGTCCACCTGATGGTGAGCTTATCAAAAAAGCAAACGATATTTTAAAAACAAGTGAATACAAGGGCTACCTTAACAGACAGTAAAATTATCAGCCCATTTTCAGCTTCCCGGTCATTTCATATGGCCGGGAAGTTGATTTATATCGGTAAAAAATGTATAATATAAATATTATAACCTGATACAGAATTTTTTAACAATATATTGAGCAGGAGTGCAAAAGTTATGGAGAGATTAGTGGATTTACATGTGCATCTTGATGGCTCGCTCTCACTTGAAACTGTAAAGGAGCTTGCCGCAAGACAAGGAATTGAGATTCAAAACGATGACATACTTATTAAAAAACTTCAGGTTTCAAAAGATTGCCGTGATTTGAATGAATATCTTACAAAATTTGAATATCCGCTTATGCTGTTACAGACCATTGATTCGATAGAATATGCGGTTTATTCGCTTATGAAAAGGCAGTCGGAACAGAATCTTTTGTACAGTGAGATTCGCTTTGCACCTCAGCTTCACACAAAAAAAGGACTTTCACAGGAAGAAGTTGTAACAGCTGCCCTGAAAGGAAGACAAAAATATTTTGATGAATTAAGGCAGAAAGAAAATATAAAAGAAGGTGACATCCCCTCTTTTTACAGCAATATTATATTGTGCTGCATGAGAGGAAACGGCAACGAGAGGGAAAATGAGGAGACAATAAGGATAGCTGCAGAGTTTCTCAGTGATTCGGATGGGGTTGTTGCAGTTGACCTTGCGGGAGCCGAAGCCCTGTTTCCTACATCGGATTATGAAAAGCTATTTGCACATGCGAGAGCTGAGGGGATTCCTTTTACAATACATGCGGGTGAGGCGGCAGGACCCGAAAGTATCAGACAGGCTGTTGATTACGGCACAGCAAGGATAGGTCATGGGGTAAATTGTATACATGATAAAAATTTGATGAATATTATTGCAGAAAAAGGCATAACATTGGAGTTGTGTCCGACAAGCAATCTCAATACCAAAATTGTCAATGATATAAAAGACTATCCTATAGATAAAATTATAAATAATAAAATTAAAGCTACAATAAACACAGACAACATGACAGTTTCGGGAACTGATGAGGCATCGGAGATGAAGCTTATATGCGATACGTTCGGTTACGATGGGAATATGAGAAGAATATTTGTAAATAATGCGATAGATGCCGCATTTTTATCAGATGAAATGAAAGAGAAATTAAGGGGTAATTTATAAAATGAAGGTAAATGAACTTTTTTGCAGGGAGTGTGTTGAGCAGATATATGTACCTGATGTAGTCAGAGTTGATTTATTAAGTATTATTGAAGAAAAGTTAAAAAAAGCGGGATTTTACTACAGAATTGCTTACAGGGTGAAAGCGGTAGATTCTACAGTTGATAAATTGCAGTTTAAAGATTACAGACGTCCGGGGACGGAAAATGAAGATAAAAAGATGCAGGATTTAATCGGTATAAGAATCATGCTTTATTTTGTGGATGATGTATCAATATGCCGCAGTCTTCTGGACACACTATTTGCAACTCCCGGTGTGTGGGAGACGACAGAAACAAATGAATATGAATTTAAAGCGATGAAAATAAATGGTATTTTCAGGCTTCCGGGTTATCTTGCAAAAACAATAGTTAATCCTATGCTTTCGGATTATATAGATGACACGTTTGAAGTCCAGGTAAGAACCAATTCATTTGAGGGCTGGCATGAGATAGAGCATGATTTAAGATATAAAGGTTCGGCTTTCGGTGAAGGCAATGAAGCTCTTGCAAGAAAAATGAACAGTATTCTTGCAACTCTTGAACTGTGTGATGATTCGGTTGTCAAGCTTCTTGAAGATCTGGGCCATCAGCATTACAAAGATCATAAGTGGGGCGACATGATAAGGTGCCATTACAGACTCAAGATGACAAATGAGCTTATACATCCAGAACTTAAAAAGGTGTTTGATGAAGATACAGAACTTGCAAAAATATTTTTCAAGTTCGACAGAAAGCTTGCTATAAGCAGATTGTGGAATAATACGGCAGACAAGATACCTGAGCTTACAATCAATTACATAATAAAGATTGTCAATCAGATAGGACCTGATGATGAACGTCTTAATAAGGCCTTTGAACTTATAGATAATGAGTCAGGAACAGAAGATAATTTTACAAAGAGAAAGAAGTTTGAGCCGTTCCATATGCTTGGAAGTTACAAAGTATTTACGGCAGATACATATCTTGATACAACGAATCTATCTGAGAAAGATGCTTTTAAAAAGGCATCTTCATACATATATGCATGGATACATTCAAGATATTGTGAGGCATTTTCTGATTTACCTGATACAGTTGATAATTATTACCGCAGTGTTCCGGGATATACTGTCAATGTAGAATATAATGAAGATAATATGCACTTTTATGAATGTTCAACGCATATAGATTCAAAGATTGCAAGCAGGATATGGGTATCGAAAGCAGCTTTGGTAAAAAATGATAATGGTATAGAATTTAAGGTGAGCAACGAGTATGCCGAACCAAAAGACAGGTACAGGGATAATGAAAATGTTCTGTTTTCACGCCCTAATTTTTATGGTGAAATTGCTGACAATATAGGTATCTGCGATGTTGTAAGACTCAAAGAAAATGTAAAATATGTTAGCAGTGATAATTATGATGAGATGTGCAGTCTTATAAATAATAAAGACAGAAAATTTCCTGTCATAGTATTTATGGCAAAGGATAATTCATGGATTGACAAGTTTGATGTTAATTATTTTGCATATCTTGTTGGATATTATGCACATATAAAAATGATTGACGGTGATGAGTGCTGCAGAAGATTTATAGAAGAATATGGACTTGATAAGGAAAGATGTGAAGATTCAATCACTGTTTTCTATGACACAGATAATCCGAAAACAAGTTATAAATCCGATATTATTGACACTACATTTGAAGTTATTAAGCTTGAACAGAAGAAGTATTGGAATGAAAATGGCTGCAGGGCATACAGACGCCAGCTTGTTGCTGAAATAAGAGAGAAAAATATTGAAAATGCGGACCTGTAATGATATAATAAATAGGTTTTGTATATGAATAAACGATAAATGGAGGAAAAAATGGATTATAATAAACTTGCACAGATGCTTTTTCCGGATGTAAAGAATTCACCGGAATATTACGAAGAAAAGTTCCCATACAGAAAACTTCCTGCAAAGGCTCAGGTTACACGTATGGCACCAAGTCCTACTGGATTTATACATCTTGGAAATCTTTACAGTGCACTTGCTGACGAGCGTATAGCACACAGACATGGCGGTGTATTTTATTTAAGAATTGAAGATACTGATGAAAAGCGTAAAGTTGACGGAGCAGTTGAACTTATTATTGATACACTTCGTTATTTCGATATCGAATTTGACGAGGGTGCAGGTTTTCCTGATGACGCTCCACAAAATATATACGGACCATATTTCCAGAGACAGAGAGTTGAGATTTATCATGCTTATGCAAAGAGTCTCGTAGAAAAAGGTCTGGCTTATCCTTGTTTTTGTACAGAGGAAGAACTTGAAAGCGTAAGACAGAAGCAGGAAGAGAATAAGGTTCTTACAGGATATTATGGTGAATATGCTGTATGCCGCAATCTTTCTCTTGAAGAGATTGAAAAGAACCTGAATGAAGGAAAGTCTTATGTGTTAAGACTCCGTTCACAGGGCAGTCCTGACAAGGAGATTACATTTGTTGACAGTATCAAGGGTGAGATTAAGCTTCCTGAAAATATACATGATATTGTTTTATTAAAACGTGATGGTATTCCGACATATCATTTTGCACATGCAATTGATGACCATCTTATGCGTACAACAGTTGTTGTAAGAGGCGGAGAGTGGCTTGCATCTGCACCAATCCATTATGAGCTTTTTCATGTGCTTGGGTTTAAGATGCCTGAATATGCCCATACTGCCCACCTTATGAAATTCGACGAGGAGACAGGTGGTAAGAGAAAGTTATCAAAGAGAAAAGATCCGGAACTTTCACTTGATTATTACAGACAGGATGGATATCATCCATATTGTATGAAAGTTTATCTTATGACACTTCTCAATTCTAATTTTGAAGAGTGGCATGAGCAGTTCCCTGATAAAGATATTAATGAATTTCCATTTTCAATTGAGAAAATGAGCCAGTCAGGTGCTTTATTTGATAAAGATAAACTTCATAACATCTGCAAGAATGAACTTTCAAAGCTTTCAGAGGATGAACTTTATGATTTCCTTTACAATTGGGCGTCAGAAAATGCACCTGAAAAGAAGGATATATGGTTTGCCGATAAAGAAAAAATGCTTGCAATATTAAGACTCTACATGGGTGTTGGCATGAAGAGAAGAAGAAAAGATTTTATGTATGCAAAGCAGATATTTAACATGATTTCATATTTCTTTGACGGGGAAAGCACTGACGAAAAAGATGAGTTCAGACTTGATATGTCAGAGGTTAAGAATATTCTTAATGATTATATGGCAGCATATAACCATGATGATGATAATTCGGCATGGTTTAACAAGCTTAAAGAAATTGCTGACAAGCACGGCTATGCATCAGATATGAAAGCTTATAAGGCTTCACCTGAGAGTTTCAAGGGTAATGTGTCTGATATAGCTGAAGTTGTAAGAATTGCCGTTACAGGACGTGCCAATACACCTGATTTGTGGTCAATTGTTCATATAATGGGTGAAGAGCAGATGAAACAGAGGATTGAAAAAGTTATTAACAGATAAAGAATTATGAAATTTATAAGACATTGAATTATAATGGGAAAGCCGTTTATTTGGCTTTCCTTTTTTCTTGTTAGGCAAATCCGGGTTATAGGACAAAAAAAATAACAGCATTAAATGCTGTCTGATAAAATAAATCTTAGGAGATATAGCCTGCAGCCGCCGGTATAAGAGGGGGGATGTGTAGGCGGCTGCCGCTATAATCAAAAATGAGAGGTTGTCATAATTATTGTTGCAGGTGGAGCAACATAATAATGAGGCGTAATATATATCAGTGAATGAGATATATTACGTTATTAATGTTATACCACTATACAAAAACATTGTCAACACTTTTTAAAAAAAATTTTGTTTTTTGTCATTTTTTGAAATAATTTGGATATTTAACAAGAAATTCGTCAAAATGTTCAATGTATCTTTTGGTATGGCGAAGTGAAATTTCATAAGCCTTTTCTTTGTCATGTGCTTCAAATGCATCTACCATGTCAGAGTGATCTTTTATCAGTTTATCTGTATTAATTGATGAAAACATAAGAATTACGATTCTGTCAAACTGGTATGCATTTTCGCGTATTATATTATGCCAGAACTGCTTGCCGCAGGCACAATAGATATACTTGTGGAATTCTTTATCACATGCCTGTGTTTTTGCAAGATTATCATTTTTGAGATGATGTTTCCACTGGACAATATTTTCACGAAGATATGCAATATTATCAGGTGTAAGTTTTTCACATGCAAGTTGTGTTACTGATTGTTCCATCAGATTACGGAGTTCAAGAAATTCATCAATTGCAGCTGTATCTATGTACGATACGAATGTACCCTGTTTTGGATATATGTCAATCATATTCTGCTGATGCAGTTCCAGAATGGCTTCTCGTATGGGCGTTCTGCTTATACCATAAAGCTCACATAAATCTGATTCTGTAATTTTATCTCCTGGCTTCATTTCGAGATTTACAAGATTATATAGAAGAGCTCTTTTAGCGTAATGCTTGGCATTTTCTCCGGGTAATTGTTCAAATACTTCCATCATTAGCACATCCTTTTTCAAGTTTTATAATATATTACATGTATTTTAAGCCTTATAAAGAGCCAATGCAATAGCGTTTATGTTAAAAAAACTGTATTTTGTGTATTTTTTTATGTAATTCTGTAAAATGCAACCAAAATAAAGTAATAAAATTTAACAAAAGAAAGTGACATTTTAAATTTTGTGATGTAAAATGTAAAGCGTATTAAGAAAATCAGATTTATAAATACAGCTATAATTGGATAAAGGAATAAATGTGGAAGAAGAAATATTTAACGTAACGATAGACCGGCCAATAGGAAGTTCACATCCGGATTATCCTTCTTTGGTATATCCGGTGAATTATGGTTATATAGAAGGAGTTATTGCACCGGATGGAGAAAATCAGGATGCGTATGTAATTGGTGTTGATACACCGATTGACCATTTTACGGGAAAGAGGATAGCTATTATTCACAGAAGGGATGATGTGGAAGATAAATGGGTTATTACACCGGAAAATGTTCCATATAATAAACAGCAGATTGAGGATATGGTATATTTTCAGGAACAGTATTTTGACAGTTATGTGGAAATGCTTGATGAAGAAATGTGGGATGCATATAACTGTAAAGGTGAAAAACTTGGATATCAGATTCCACGAAGTATGGCAAAGTCATTAAGTGAAGGTGTATATCATATTGCAGTTATGATATATGTTAAGCGTGCTGACGGATGCATTCTTGCCACTCAGAGATCAAGAAATAAGACTAATCCTTTAAAATGGGAGGTTACCGGTGGTTCAATTCTTGCCGGTGAGACACCTGTTGAAGGGGCAGCAAGAGAACTTGCAGAAGAAACAGGAATAACAAAGAAAATATCTGAGCTTCGTGAAATTTATAACTGTTATGATGTCAAAAGACACTGTATATATTATATTTATCTTGCAGAGGTTCCTTCTGATATGCCAATACATCTTCAGATAGGTGAGACAATGGATTATGCATTTCTGCCATATGATGAGTTCAGGGAACTTGTATGTTCTGACAGATTTGTGGCCTCTGAGCAGGGAAGATTTATTGAACATGAAAAGCTTATGAAAAGTGTGCTTGATACAAATAATATATAATATAGATTTATTATGAATGAAGGAAGTAAATGATATGGAATTATATGATGGCAGACCGGAAAATACGGATGGCAGGCAGGATAATGAAATAAGAGTATATGATTTGCTTGATAGTCTGGGAATACAGTATAAGCGTACAGATCACGAACCTGCAACGACTATGGAAGTCTGCCGCGATATAGATGCGGTACTTGATACGCTTATCTGCAAAAATTTATTTTTATGCAACAGACAGAAAACAGCATTTTACTTGCTTATGATGCCGGGCGACAAGCCGTTTAAGACGAAAGAACTTTCATCGCAGATTAACAGTGCAAGACTTTCGTTTGCAGACCCGGAATATATGCAGGAATATCTTGATATCAAACCTGGTGCCGTAAGCGTAATGGGTCTTATGAATGATAAGGAAAATCATGTAAGACTTCTTGTTGATGAAGATGTTTTAAAGGGGGAAAACATAGGATGCCATCCATGTGTCAATACATCAAGTCTTAAAATAAAGACAAAAGATGTATTTGATACATTTTTAAAAAGTGTAGGACATGATATGACTGTTGTACATCTTACAGGAGAATAAAATATAATTACAAAAATGGAAGCCGGACATGTTGTCGGACTTCCATTTTGATTTATTTTTTGCAGCTGTATAAAAAATTATATTTAATAAAGCTTATATGTTTTTACAAGAAGCGGAACTTCCGCAATCAGCATGCCAACCCAGCCTGTAAGGTAAGAAAACGGAAGAGCTTCTATGCCGAGACCAAATATAAATACAAGTGGAAGTGCTGCAAGTACACGCACACCCATATTTACAAAACTGCTTATAAGTGTAATCTTCAAATCGCCTATTCCTCTGAAATATCCCTGGATACCATTGGTTAATGCCGGAAGAAGATACATTATTGAAATAAGATGAAGATATGTAACGCCGTGGCGTATGACTTCCTCGTCTTTGACAAACATAAGCATAAGAGGTCTTGCAAATATGAAACATATAAGGAATATTGCTATTCCGTAGATAATTTCGAGTGTTAGACCGCATCTGAAGCCTTCACGCATACGGTCATTTTTTCCAGCACCCTTGTTTTGTGCCATAAGTGCGGTCATAGCATGTGCAATATTCTGTTCGGGTGTGTATGCAAAATCATCGATTCTGTTTACGACTGCAAAAGCTGCTGCAACAGAAACACCCATTGTATTGACTATAGCCTGAATACCGATTTTTCCAAGCTGTACAGTGGCCTGCTGCATCGCTGAAGCCCAGCCGTATGCAATTGTGCGTTTTAAAAGGCTCATGTCAAATACAAGCCATTTTTTTCCGAGACGTAAAATTGGCACTTTTTTCTGTATATAAATTATACAAAGCAGGCAGCACAGAGCTTCACTGATAACAGTGGAAACAGCACAGCCGTTGCTTCCGGCTTTGAGTACAACTACAAAGAACAGGTCGCCGAAAATATTTAACACGGCACTTATGATAAGAAAATACAGCGGTGAGTTACTGTCGCCGAGTGCCCTCAATGTACTCGAAAAGAAATTATATAAAAATGTAAATACAAGACCGATAAATATAATTCTGAGATATTGTGTTGTCATATTAAGAATTGATTTGTCAACTTGCAAAAGTGTCAGGATTGGAACTGCGAATATAATGCATAGCAGGCTTAATATAATTGAAAATATTACGCCAGAAATCATTGTAGTGCTTATTTGACGGTGAAGTGTGTCATAATCTTTGGCACCAAACTGCATGCCCATAAGAATACTTGCACCCATACACAATCCGTTGAGAAACAGAATCATAAGAGTTGTGACCGGATTGCATATTCCGACTGCTGCGAGAGCTTCTTTTCCGACGAAATGTCCGACAATAATACTGTCCACGGCATTGTAAGTCAGCTGAAAAAGGTTGCCAAGTACAAGTGGAATTGTAAATTTTACAAGTATAGGCATGATTTTACCTGTGGTTAAATCTTTTGTCATATTAAATTTCCTTCTGCTTTCATTTGAAATTGTCAAACATATATTATGTATAAAAATTTATGAAAGTCAAGAAAAACAGACAAAATTAAGGATTTTAGAAATAAATTCCCAATTCTCTTACAATTCCTATTTGACTTGTAGGAATTATTTGTAGTATTATAATAAAGAACGATAGAAATGGAGTTGTAAAACTATGAAAGTTTCGTATAAAGATATGGAGTTGTATGCCATAACTGATAACAGATGGCTTAATGGAAGAAAATTAAGTGAAGTTGTTGAGGATATTTTAAATAATGGTGCAACTTTTTTACAGCTGCGAGATAAGGAAGCAACACATGAAGAGCTTGTTGCAGAGGCTAAAGAACTTAAAGTGATTGCAGCAAAATATAAAGTTCCGTTTGTGGTTAATGATGATGTGCTTGCTGCAAAGGAAGCTGATGCCGATGGTGTGCATATCGGACAAAGCGATACCGCTTATGAAGAAGCAAGAAAGATTCTTGGACCTGATAAGATTATAGGTATGACGGCGAAGACTGTTGAACAGGCACAAATGGCTGAAAAACTTGGTGCTGATTATATAGGTACCGGGGCAGTATTTCATACAAGTACCAAAACGGATGCAAAAGATATGAAATTAAAAACACTTGTCACAGTTGCGGACAGCGTTGATATGCCTGTTGTTGCAATTGGCGGTATAACCTATGATAACATGGACAAAGTCAAAGATACGGGAGTTTCCGGAATTGCAGTTGTTTCGGCTTTGTTTGGTGCAGATAATCCGGGAGCAGCAACTCGTAAGATGAAAGAAAAATGCGATAAGATATTTAATTATAATCCGCGTAATATAATTTTTGATATGGACGGTACGCTTCTTGATTCAATGCCTTACTGGAGACATCTTGCAAGAGAGTATGCATTAAGCCATGTGGAAAGTCTGCCAGATGATTTTGATAGTATGACTTATACGATGGATATGGTAGAGTGCGGAAAATATTTTCAGGATGTACTTGGGATTAATGTTCCATATGATAAAATGCAGGAAGAAATACTGGGGATAATGGGAGAACATTATAAGAATGATATTCCTATGAAACCCGGCATGAGAAGGCTGTTGATTACAGAAAAGGCAAATGGAAGTACGATGAGTATATTTACCAATTCAGATATAAAATGTGCACAGGATGCAATGGAAAGGCTGGGACTTTCAGATTGTTTCCGCTTTATAACTACATCATACATTATAGGAGTTAATAAAAAATATCCGGAAAGTTATATAAAAGTCTGCGATATGATGGGATGTAACCCCTGTGATATTTATATTTATGAGGATGTCCTTCACGGCATCGAAAATGGTAAAGCAGCTGGATGTAAAGTTATTGCTGTATATGATGAAGATTCAAAAGACCATTGGGAAATAATAAAAAATACGGCTGATGATGTAATTGATATCCAGCAGAGGGAGGAATCATGAAAAAGAAAGTTGTAGTTGGAATGTCAGGAGGCGTCGATTCGTCAGTGGCAGCATATCTTTTAAAAGAGCAGGGATATGATGTCATTGGTGTTACAATGCAGATATGGCAGGACGAGTCACAGGAACAGATAGATGATAACGGAGGCTGCTGTGGGATTACGGCGGTCGATGATGCAAGAAGAGTAGCGATGCAGCTTGATATTCCTTACTATGTTATGAATTTTAAAAATGAATTCAAGAAAAATGTAATAGATTATTTTACTGATGAATACATTCATGGAAGAACGCCAAATCCATGTATTGCATGTAACAGACATGTAAAATGGGAATCTCTTTTAAAGAGAAGCCTTGAAATAGGTGCAGATTGTATCGCTACAGGACACTATGCAAGAATAGCACAGCTTGAAAATGGCAGATATGCGATAAGAAATTCAGTAACTGCAAAAAAAGACCAGACATATGCTTTGTATAATCTCACACAGGAACAGCTGTCACATACGCTTATGCCGGTCGGTGATTATAATAAAGATGAAATAAGAGCTATCGCAGAAAAGATAGGTATTCAGGTAGCACATAAGCCTGACAGCATGGAGATATGTTTCGTGCCTGACAATGATTATGCAGGATTTATTACACGCGAGACAGGATATGTGAGCAGACCTGGTAATTTTGTCGATTTACATGGCAATATTCTCGGAACACACAAGGGTATAATTCATTATACAGTCGGACAACGAAAGGGGCTTGGCCTTGCAATGGGACATCCTGTTTTTGTTGTTGCGATAAGACCGGAGACAAACGAAGTTGTAATTGGTGAAAATGATGATGTATTTTCAACAAAACTATATGCAAATAATATTAATCTCATGTCAGTTGACAAAATTGAAGAACCAATACGTGCAAGAGCTAAAATCAGATACAGCCATGAAGGTGCTGACTGTACAATACGGATGGCTGATGACGGACTGCTGGAGTGCGTATTTGATGAAAAACAGAGAGCTGTAACGCCGGGACAGGCACTTGTAATATATGATGGAGACTATGTTTTAGGAGGAGGAACAATAATATGAAAATATCAACAAAAGGAAGATATGCAGTAAGACTTATGCTTGATCTTGCCATGCATAATACAGGAGAAGCAGTAAGCATAAAAGATATATCAAAGCGTCAGGGGGTATCTGACAAGTATCTTGAGCAAATTATTTCTGTTCTTAACAAAGCGGGATATGTGCGAAGCATAAGAGGTGCACAAGGCGGATACATGTTAAAGAAAGATCCTAAGGATTATACTGTAGGCATGATTTTAAGGCTTACTGAAGGTTCACTTGCACCTGTATCGTGTGTTGATGATGACGATATGGTATGTGAAAGAGAAAACGGCTGTGTTACGTTTTACGTATGGAAAAAACTGAATGATGCAATTAATGGAGTTGTCGATTCGATAACACTTGCGGATTTAGTAGAAATGCAGATGCAGATGAGCGATAATTACGTCATTTAAAAAATATATAACAATTTTCATTTTTTTATTGACATAAAAAGTGAAAATTGTTATATTATGGTTAATTCATAGCAAACCACTATGAAAACAAGGATATTAATAATTAAGAATATAACAGCGATGTTTTAATTACTCGCGGAAAAGAGGAATGTTATGGCAAAGAAAGCATACAAAGACAGAGATTTAAAATTTGAAACATTACAGCTTCATGTAGGACAGGAAACTGCAGACCCGGTTACAGATGCAAGAGCAGTACCTATTTATCAGACATCATCATTTGTATTCCACAATTCACAGCATGCGGCTGACCGTTTTGCGTTAAAGGATGCGGGTAACATTTATGGCAGACTTACAAATCCTACAGAAGATGTTTTCGAGAAGAGAATGGCTGCTCTTGAAGGCGGTGTCGCAGCTCTTGCTGTAGCATCAGGTGCAGCAGCTGTTGCTTATACAATTCAGAATCTTGCATTTGCAGGTGACCATATCGTAGCCGCAAAGAATATTTATGGTGGTACATATAACTACCTTGCACATACAATCGTTGATTACGGTGTTACTACAACATTCGTTGACCCTCTTGATGTTAAGAATTTTGAAGATGCAATCCAGGATAACACAAAGGCTCTTTATATTGAGACACTTGGCAATCCTAATTCAGAAGTTGCAGATATTGAAGCTATTGCAAAGATTGCACATGCTCACAACATTCCGCTTGTAATCGATAGCACATTTGCAACTCCATATCTTGTTCGTCCATTTGAATATGGTGCTGATATCGTTATTCATTCAGCAACTAAGTTTATCGGCGGACATGGTACAACAATCGGTGGTGTAATTGTTGATGGAGGTAAGTTTGACTGGAAAGCATCAGGCAAATTCCCACAGTTTACAGAGCCTAACGAAAGCTATCACGGAATCAGCTTTGTTGATGCAGCAGGCCCAGCAGCATTTATTACAAGAATTCGTGCCATTATCCTTCGCGATACAGGTGCTACAATTTCACCAATCCATTCATGGATTTTCATTCAGGGACTTGAGACACTTTCATTAAGAGTTGAGCGTCACGTTGAGAATGCATTAAAGGTTGTTGATTACCTTTCAAAGAATCCATTGGTAGAAAAAGTAAATCATCCGGCAGTTACAGATGACCCTGAACAGCAGAGACTTTATAAGAAATATTTCCCTAACGGCGGCGGCTCAATTTTTACATTTGAAATCAAGGGTGATGCCAAGACAGCTAAGAAGTTTATCGATAATCTTGAATTATTCTCACTTCTTGCCAATGTAGCCGATGTTAAGTCACTTGCTATTCATCCGGCTTCAACAACTCATTCGGAGCTTAACGAAGCAGAGCTTCTCGATCAGGGAATCAAGCCTAATACAATTCGTCTTTCAATTGGTACAGAAAATATTGATGATATTATTGAAGACCTTGACGAAGCATTTAAGGCTATTTCAGAATAAGATTCTGACCGGGACATTTTATCGTAATAATTGAAAATTTAGTCTTGTCTTATAAAAACATATGTGATAATATGTACTCAAATATTGAAAAGACTTTGACGGAAAGAGTAGTGTATTTAAGCCATACAGAGAGGATTACATCTGCTGAGAGTATTCCATGAAACTGATTACATGAAAACCACTCCTGAGTTGTATGCGAAAGATTACCGGTTGGTTCCGTTTTCCCAAGCATTACCGCATAGCTGCGTTAAAGGTGTAAGGAATATGTGTTAGTATTCCGTGAGTGAAAGATAAGGTGGAACCGTGTTATATGCACCCTTAGTTAAGCATTTAAGCTTGACTTGGGGTGCTTTTTTCAATATTAATTTTATTAATTTAAGGAGCAGAGTTAAAATGGTAAATTTTAAAGAAGATGAAAATTTAAAAACACTGAATCATTCATGTGCACATTTGATGGCACAGGCTGTAAAGCATCTTTATCCTGATGCAAAGTTCTGGGTAGGACCTGTTGTTGCAGAAGGTTTTTACTATGATATCGACCTTGGAGACAGAGTTATAAGAGATGAGGATATTGCAGCTATAGAGAAAGAAATGAAAAAGGTTGCAAAGACAGGTAAGAAGATTATCCGCCGTGAGATTTCAAAACAGGAAGCTATGGAGCTTTTTAAGGATGATGAATATAAGATTGACCTTATTTCAAAACTTGAAGACGGTACTATCACATGCTACGATCAGGGAGATTTCACAGACCTCTGCCGTGGACCTCATGTTGATAATGTAAAACTTTGCCGTAACTTCAAGCTTATCAAACATTCAGGCGTTTACTGGAAGGGTGACAGCAAGAATAAAGTATTGCAGAGAATTTATGGTGTATGTTTTCCTACAGCAGAGGAACTTGAGGCTCATCTTGCACTTCTTGAGGAAGCAAAAGAGCGTGACCACAGAAAAATCGGTAAGGATATGCAGCTTTTCATGTCTGATGACCTTATTGGACGCGGTCTTCCGATGTTCCTTCCAAAGGGTTATGTAATATGGCAGGAACTTGAAAATTATATCAAGGAAAAAGAAAGAAAGAACGGATATCTTCATGTAATGACACCTTGTATTGGTACAGTAAACCTTTATAAGACATCAGGCCACTGGGATCATTACAAAGAAAATATGTTCCCTGCAATGGAAGTTGAAGGCGAATCATTCGTATTAAGACCTATGAACTGTCCTCATCACATGATGATATATGCTAACAGAATGCACTCATACAAGGATTTACCTATAAGAATAGGTGAGATTGCACACGATTTCAGATTCGAGGCAAGTGGTACACTTAAAGGTATCGAGAGAGGCAGACATTTTTGTCAGAATGATGCACATCTTTTTGTTGCACCAGAGCAGATTGAAGATGAGTTCAAGAAAGTAGTTGATCTTATTTTCAGCACATACAAGGATTTCGGAATCACAGATTACCGCTGTGTACTTTCACTCAGAGACCCTGAGGACAAGGTAAAGTACCATGATGATGATGAGATGTGGAATAATGCAGAAAATGCTCTCAGACGTGTTCTTGATGATATCGGAATTGAGTATACAGAAGAAATCGGTGAGGCTGCATTCTACGGTCCTAAGCTTGATGTAAATGTTAAGCCGGCTATCGGTAACGAATATACACTTTCAACATGTCAGCTTGATTTCTGTCTTCCGGCTAAGTTTAATCTTTCATATATTGACAAGGACGGCGAGAAAAAGACACCTGTTGTACTTCACAGAGCTATTCTTGGTTCTCTTGACAGATTTATGGCATATATACTTGAGGAGACAAAGGGTAACCTTCCGTTATGGCTTGCTCCTGTTCAGGCAAGAGTTATGCCTGTAACTACAGATAACGAAGAACTTGTTGCATATGCACAGAAAGTATGCGACGCACTTGAAGCTGAGAACGTAAGAGTAGAGCTTGACGCAAGAGCAGAAAAACTCGGATATCGTATGCGTGAAGGACAGGTTCAGAAAGTTCCATACCTTCTTGTAATCGGTAACAATGAAAAAGAAGAAAATACAGTATCTTACAGACTTCACGGTGAGCAGAAAACTACAACGGTATCACTTGATGAATTTGTCGAAAAAGTTAAGACTCAGATTGCAACAAAGGCATTAGAGATTAACTAATACGTATGTCTTTATGAAAGCCCTGCCTTTTGAGCAGGGCTTTTTTGATAATAAATCAGGAGGAGTTATGGGCAGATATATTATGGCACTTGACCAGGGGACAACAAGCTCAAGGTGCATTTTATTTGATAAAAAGGGAAATATTATATCAAAATCATCAAAAGAATATGAACAGATTTATCCGAAAGAAGGCTGGGTTGAGCACAATCCGATGGAGATATGGTCATCACAGCTTGGTGTTGCCATTGAAGCTATGGCAATGGTTAATGTTCCGGCAGATGATATTGAAGCAATAGGAATTACAAATCAGAGAGAAACGACAATTATATGGGATAAAAAGACTGGAAAACCTGTATACAATGCGATTGTGTGGCAGTGCAGAAGAACAGCTGATTCAGTTGAAAAAATAATGCATGATGATAATATGGCAGATACTATCAAAAAAAAGACAGGGCTTATTCCTGATGCGTATTTCAGTGCGACAAAGATTGCATGGATATTGGATAATGTTGACGGAGCAAGAGAAAAAGCAGAAAATGGAGAACTTGCATTTGGAACAGTTGATACATGGCTTATCTGGAATCTTACTAAGGGAAAAGTTCATGCGACAGATTATACCAATGCTGCAAGAACAATGCTGTTTAATATCCATACACTTGAGTGGGATAAAGAACTTCTGGAATATTTTAATATTCCTGAAAACATGCTGCCGCAGGTTAAGCCATCAAGCTGTATATATGGTGAAACTGATAAATCAGTATTTGGCAGTTCAATTATAATTGCCGGTGCTGCAGGCGACCAGCAGAGTGCATTGTTTGGACAGTGCTGTTTTAATCCGGGTGAAGTGAAAAATACATATGGAACAGGATGTTTTTTGCTTATGAATACGGGAAATAATCCTATTTATTCAGATAACGGACTACTCACAACTCTTGCAGCCGGAAGTACAAAAGATAAACCTGAGTATGCACTCGAGGGAAGCGTATTTGTTGCCGGAGCAGTTGTACAGTGGCTCCGTGATGAATTAAGGATGATTAAAGATGCAGCATCAACAAAAGAGTATGCCATGAAAGTTGAAAATACGGCTGGAGTATATATTGTTCCTGCATTTTCAGGGCTTGGTGCACCATATTGGAATCCGTATGCAAGAGGAACGGTTGTGGGTCTTACAAGAGGTACAAAAAAAGAACATTTTATAAGAGCTGCACTTGAATCAATAGCCTATCAGGCTGATGATGTTATACGTGCAATGGAAAAGTCGGCAGATATTAAGCTTAGTGGACTTAAAGTAGATGGTGGTGCTAGTGCAAATGAGTTTCTTATGCAGTTTCAGTCTGATATAACAGGTGAGAGCGTAATACGCCCATCATGTATAGAGACAACAGCTCTTGGTGCAGCATATCTTGCAGGTCTTGCAACGGGATATTGGAAAGATAAAGATGAGATAAAGAAAAACTGGCGTCTTGGTGCAGAATACGATGCCCATATGAGTCCGGATGAAAGAAGAAAACTTCTTAAAAACTGGAAACATGCTGTTAATTCGGCTTTGTTCTGGGCAGAGGCAGCTGAGAAATAGTCCGTAGGTATGTGAGAATGTAATAATTAGTAAGAAAATCCGCTGGACAAATAATATTATTATTGCTATACTGTTTATAGTAACTATTGAACGTGATTATTTGGGGAGGGTAAGTCCTTTCACCGAAAAATTGGGATTTTGCTATGCAAAATAAGGAGGGTTTTTGGATGGAATTACAATTAGAGCATTTAAGCAAAACATATGGAACAGTTCAGGCACTTAAAGATATTTCTTATACTTTTAAGCCGGGAATATATGGAATTCTTGGTGCTAATGGTGCCGGTAAGAGCACTATGATTAATCTTATTACAGATAATGTCGCAAGAGACAAAGGAAGTGCCGGTGGAAGTATACTGTATGATGGTCAGGATATATTAAAGCTTGGCAGCAGATTCAGGGGCATAATCGGATATATGCCACAGCAACAGGGATTTTATGAGGATTTCTCGCCTAAAGCATTTTTAAGATATATGGCTGAGATAAAGGGAATAAAAGGAAAGAATGAAAATGGGCAGACGGTAAAAGAACAGATTGATGAGCTTCTTGAAGTTGTTAATCTGACCGGTGTTGCATATAAAAAAATCGGTGGATTTTCAGGAGGCATGAAACAAAGAGTCCTTTTGGCACAGGCACTGCTAGGTGATCCTGATATTCTTATTCTTGATGAGCCGACTGCCGGTCTTGACCCTAAAGAGAGAATTGCAATCCGCAATTATATTGCAGAACTTTCACGCAATAAGATTATACTTTTTGCAACACATGTTGTAAGCGATATAGAATGTATAGCTGATTATGTTCTTCTTTTGAAGAAAGGTGAGATTATTGCAATGGGAACACCTGTAGAACTTATAGAGAAGATGCATGGAAAGGTAGCAGAGATTACATGTACTCTCGATGAAGTTGGCAAACTGCAGGAGAAGTATCACATTGGTAATATCAGACAGAGAAAGAATGGTATTGCATTACGCCTTGTTGGAGATGAGCTTCCGGATGAGGCTGTTATGGTTGATGAAAATATTGACCTTGAAGATGTTTATTTATATTACTTTGAATAGAAGAGGTGTTTGGTAAGATGAAGTTTGCTCATATAGCTGATTTACATATAGGTAAAAGAGTAAATGAATTTTCCATGCTTGAAGAACAAAGGTATATTTTTAAAGAAATAATTGAAATCATCAGACATGAAGATGCAGATGCTGTGCTGGTGGCTGGAGACATATATGATAAGTCACAGCCATCAGCGGAAGCTGTAGCATTGTGTGATGATTTTTTTTATTCTCTATCCAGGCTGGATAAGGATATTTTTATAATAAGTGGTAACCATGACTGTCCTGAAAGAATTGCATATGGTGCAAGACTTCTTGAAAATACAAAGTTTCATATAGCTCCTGTATTTAATGGCGAGATGAAAAGAACCGAACTTTTTGATGAATTTGGGAAGGTTAATGTATACATGCTTCCGTTTGTAAAACCTGTCGGAGTAAGAAAATATATTGGCACAGCAGATAACTATACACAGGCGGTTAAATCTGTCATTGACAAAGCTGATATTAATCAGGAAGAGAGAAATATTCTTGTTGCACATCAGTTTGTTACAGGTGCATTAAGATGTGACTCCGAAGAACTGACAGTTGGAACACTTGATAATGTGGATGCAACAGTTTTTGACAAATTTGATTATGTTGCACTTGGACATATTCACAGACCGCAATGTGTTGGAAGAGAAAGTATAAGATACAGCGGTTCGCCGTTAAAGTATTCATTTTCTGAGATTAATCATACGAAGTCTGTAACGATAGCAGATGTTGGAGACAATGATATTACAATAAAAACAGTACCACTGAAACCATTCCATGATATGGTTCATCTTAAAGGTGAATTTAAAGAATTGATGACGCCGGGCAGCCACATTTTTAATACAGATGATTATATATATGTTACACTGACAGATGAGCAGGATATACCTGATGCAATTGGAAGACTGAGAATATTATATCCGAATATAATGAAGCTTGATTATGATAATACAAGGACAAGAAAATATAATGATTCATTTGATGGTGATATTGAGCAAAGACAGGAGAAACAGCCAATTGAACTGTTTGAAGAATTATATGAACTTCAGAATAATCAACAAATGGATAATGAGCAGAGAGAATATATCAATCATATAATAGAGGAGATCTGGGTATGAGACCATTATATTTGGAAATGTCTGCATTTGGACCATATGCAGATGTCACAAAACTTGACATGGACAAGCTTGGAAATAAAGGACTTTATCTGATAACAGGTGATACAGGAGCAGGTAAGACTACAATTTTTGATGGAATTACATATGCATTATATGGTGAAGCAAGTGGAAGTAACAGGACATCAGCAATGTTAAGATGCAGGTATGCCCTACCTGATATTGCAACATATGTTGAGATGGAATTTGAACTGCGTGGTGAAAAGTACCGTATAAGACGTAATCCTGAATACATGCGTCCATCAAAAAGAGGACAATCAGAAGGCAGGATGACAAAAGAACCGGCAAGAGCAGAAATCTCACTTCCGGATGGAAGCATAGTTACAGGGATTTCTAATGTCAACAGACAGGTTATTGAACTTATGGGTTTGGATAAAAACCAGTTTACCCAGATTTCGATGATAGCACAGGGTGATTTTATGAAGTTGCTGTTAGCCGGTACTAATCAGCGTATGGAGATTTTCCGTGAAATATTTAAAACAAAACCATATCTTGATTTACAGGAACGATTAAAGCAGGAATCACTTGAATTAGGGAGAAAAATGCAGGAATCATCAAGGATGATCAGTCAGTATATGTCATCAGTTATGCCGGATAGTGAAGGGTATGAGCTATCTACAGATTCAGAGATAAGTACAATTATTGCAAGGGATAAAATGCGTCTTGGTGGTCTTGAAGAAGAAAAGGCTGCAACAGACAGAAGAATAACAGAATTAGATGTTTATTCCGGTAAGCTTACACAAGCTGTCAATGTTCTTGAAAATTATAATAAAGCGAGTAATGATTTAAAAAAGTATGAAAAAGAATATAATAACGTTGAAGAAGAATATAAAACATATGATGAGCGTGCAAAGATAAGCAGTCATATGGCACTTGAAGTGAGTGAGCATACAAAAGACCTTGAAAAATACAATAAGGCAGCAGACCTTAATCGGGATAACAGACAGCTGGAAAATGAGATAAAAAAAGAAGAAAATAATCTTATTGATGAATCTGAAAAGATGAAAAAAATGGTTGAAAAACTTTCAGAGTATGAGATATTGTATAAAAAGCTTGATGATTGCAATGCAATGCTTGAGAAGGAAAATGCTGTTTATGAAAATTTGAATCAGCGAAGGCAGGTAATTGCAAAGGTTATTCTTAATTGTGATGCTGACAAAGAAAATATTAATAGTGCCTATAAATATGCAAAAAAATATAATGAGGCGGATGAATCATTAAAAAAACAGCAGATAAAATATACAATGCTTGAGAATGCATATTATGACGGACAGGCGGGAATTCTGGCTCAAAGATTAAAGGATAATGAGCCATGTCCTGTATGTGGTTCTATAGTTCATCCTGATATTGCAAAGCTTGCAGATGATATTCCTGATAAAGATACTCTGGACAATGAAAAGAAGAAAACAGATGAATTATCGAAAATACGTTCTGAACTCAGTTCAAAATCAGGAGTCGCACAAGGAAAAGCAGAAACTTCACATAGTACACTTTTGCTTGAATGGAATTCGATTTCCGGTGAAACTGTGCCGGGAACTATGGTTGAACAGACGCGTGCTATATCAGATGGTCTTATAAAGTATGAGAATGAAAATAATAATAAAATAAAAGAGAGTGAATATAAGATTGCTGATATAAAAAGACAGGTGCTTCTAAAGCAGGAATATGAACAGACAATTACAGAATGTAAAGATAATATTGAAAAAAAGAAGCAATTTATTTCATCGCTTGAGAAATCTCTGGAAGTAAAAAAAGAGACGTTAAGACAGCAGACCGGACAATATGTTGAGATTGTAAAAATGCTTAAATATGAGGATATTGAAAAGGCTAAAAAAAAGCTTGAAGAAGAAATTGCGGCAAAGAAGTCTTTTGACGAGGAACTTAATAAGATAAAAAGTGATTATGATAATGCTAAGTTTAATTTTATTACATGCAGACAGCGTGCGGATGATTTGAAAAAACAGATTGAATCATTTGATAATATTGAAAATATTGAGCAGAAAGTCAGCGATTGCAACATAAAGAGAAAAGAAAATGCAGACTTATCATCAAAGCTGGGAGAGCAGATTAATACAATAAAATTAAGAATAAGCAATAATACAAAGATTTTATCAGAAATTGAAAAAATCAATAAGGACATTGAAAATACAAGCAAAAAGTGGCAGATAGTAAATTCATTGTCTTCGACTGCAAACGGAACAATATCGGGAAAAGAAAAAATACTCCTTGAAACATATGTGCAGATGTCATACTTTGAAAGAATTATTAAAAAAGCCAATATCAGGTTTATGATGATGACATCAGGAAGGTACGAGCTTGTAAGAAGTGTCAATCCTGAGAATTTACGCAGTCAGAGCGGGTTGGAACTCGATGTTTATGACCATTATAATGCTGTTGTAAGAAGTGTTAAGACATTGTCAGGTGGAGAGTCGTTTATGGCATCTCTTTCACTTGCACTTGGTTTATCTGATGAGGTTCAGTCGTCATCTGGTGGTATTCAGGTAGATACGATGTTTGTAGATGAAGGATTTGGCTCGCTTGATGAAGAATCTTTAAATCAGGCATTAAATGCTCTATGGCAGCTTGCAGATTCAAACCGTCTTATCGGCATAATATCACATGTTGGTGAGTTGAAAAACAGAATTGAGAACCAGATTATAGTAAAGAAAAAAAGAACCGGTGGAAGCGAAGCAGTTATAATAACTGGTTAGAAAAAATACAGGATTGTAATGATGTGGCTGCACATTACAATCCTGTATTTTCATAATATTTATGACTCTAAACTTTATCTTGTTGTAAAGTTTTAGAGTCTTTCATCTTTTGGAAGACTTTGCATATATTCATGCATTGATTCTGCAACAATTTTGCTGTGTGCAACTGCCTCAACAACAGTTCGTGCACCATTGACAACATCACCGGATGCAAATATTCCCGGGCGTGATGTATGTCCTGTCTCGTCAGCTTCAAGAAGTCCTCTTGCATTGGACTTTAATCCGTTTGTGTTGCTTACAAGACGATTCTGAGGTCCCTGGCTTATTGATATAATAACACTGTCAGATTCGTATAATGTCTCGGTTCCGTCTACTTCTGTAAAAGAACCATCCTCATTTTCTATTACATCTTTAAATATTACACCATTGTCTTTGATTTCTATTGGCTTTTTATTATATTCAAACTGGACACCCTCAAGCTGAGCATAGCTGAATTCATAATGACTTGCTGCAACTTCTTTTGTGATAGAAAAGCATGTAAGATGGCGAACCCCTTTTCTTATGGCTGTTCTTGCAACATCCATGGCAGCATTGCCGGCACCTATTACGATAACACGTTCACCAAGCCTGTAGCTGTCGGGGTTATTAAGATAATTAATGCCAAAATGAACATTTCCGAAAGTTTCACCCTTAATATGGAGTGAATTAGGTTTCCATACACCTGTTCCAACGAAGATTGATTTGTAGCCGTCACGGAATAAGTCATCAATGCTTATCGCACTTCCGATAAGCGTGTTAGGACGAATTTTAATTCCTTTTAACTCAAGGTGTCTGTATTCGATATCATCAAGTACGCTCTTTGGGAGTCGGAATTCTGGAATTCCATAACGAAGAACACCGCCTATTTTGTCTTTACCTTCAAAAATAGTAACCTGATATCCATATCTTGCAAGTATAATTGCAATAGTAATTCCGGCAGGACCGGAGCCTATGATTGCAACACGCATGCCGTTAGACTTTGCAGGACCATTTGTCATCATATTTGCATATGTTGTTGATATGTAATTTTCAATTGATGAAAAATGAACAGGAGCACCTTTTCTTCCGAGAACACAATGACCTTCACACTGTTTTTCATGATTGCATACAAGACTGCATACAGTAGTCAGAGGATTATTTTCAAAAAGCATTTTACCAGCTTCGTTTAATTTATTTTCCTTTAAAAGTCTTATTGCTACCGGAATATTTGTATTGATAGGACATCCTTTCTGACATTGTGGAACTTTGCATTGGAGACATCTGTTTGCCTCATCCATAACATGTAATGCCATGTAAAAACCCTCCTGATATAATTAATTTGTGCAGTCAAAAGCTTGTCCACACATATAAATAAAATCTTATTTAATATAATTATATGCCATATGTTTTAAAAATACAACGAAGATATTTATTTAACAAAGCTTGGTCATTTTTTAACAATGTTGGTAGACAATTTACGATAAACTGTAAAATACATAGTGGCAAAACATGCAATTCCGCCTACGAAATTAGAAACAGGTTCCGCCATAAATACACCGTTTACACCAAGATTTCCAATATGCGGTAGAATATATATCAGTGGAATTACGATAACAACTTTTCTGAATAATGAAAAGAAAACAGCCTGCTTTGAGCGTCCGAGTGCTGTGAATGTTGATTGTCCTGCAAACTGGAATGACATCATAAAAAATCCCTGAAAATATATATGCATGGATGTTACTGTAACATTCATAAGAGCCGGATTATCATTAAAAAGCAGAATAAGCGGCTTTGAAAAAAGCATTACCAGTATCCATGCGGACACAGTATAAATAAGCAAGGCAAAAGACATATAACGTATAGCTTTTTTAACACGTTCGGGTTCGCCGGCACCATAATTAAAGCTTATGATTGGCTGTGAACTGTTGGAAATTCCCTGAACAGGCATATGTAAAACTTCACGTATTGAGTTAATAACAGTCATTGCACCTATGTATAAGTCGCCGCCCCATACAGAAAGAACAGCGTTGTTGACCATCTGTACGGCACTGTTTGTAATTGACATTGTAAAGCCTGAAAGTCCGAGTCCAAATATTTTCATTGTCCTTTTAAAGTTAGGTATAAGACAGTCTTTTTCAATTTTTATAATAGTTTTTTTACCTGTCAGAAATGTAAAAGTCCATAAGGCAGCTATAAACTGCGAAATAATGGTTGCGAGTGCAGCTCCTTTAACGCCCATTCCAAGGATGAAAATAAATACAGGGTCAAGAATCAGGTTGCATGCCGCTCCGATTGATACCGTCAGCATACCGGTTCTGGCAAATCCCTGTGCATTGATAAAAGAATTAAGACCAAGACTTGACATTACAAAAATTGTTCCGCAAAGATATATTGTTATATATTGATTTGCGTAGTCAAATGTTGCACTGCTTGCACCAAGAAGATATAACAGCGGTTTTTTGAAGATTAATCCTGTAACACCTGTAAGCAGCCCCAATATTATAAGAAGGGAAAATGAATTTCCGAGTAGCTTTTTGGCTTCATCTTCATTGCCTTTGCCTCGTTCAATTGAAAAGAGAGGTGCCCCGCCCATTCCAACAAGGTTGGCAAATGCAATTGTTACAGTACATATAGGAAATGCAACCCCAAGACCGGTAAGTGCATTAGTTGCGTCATTTGGGATTTTACCTATAAAAATTCTGTCTATAATATTATAAAGAACATTAACGAGCTGTGCCAGTGTCATAGGTCCGGCAAGTCTAAGCATATGTCCTATGATACTTCCTTTTGAAAAATCATTTTCTTTTTTTGCATTGTTGATATCAGACATGATAACCCTCGATTCCATATATGTTTTAATGCTGTAAATATTTTATTATTTTAACACAGTTTTTGAATTTGTTTAATAAAAATTTTATTGACGTAGATTATGTAGTTTGATATTATTTAATAATACATATAATGTACTAATATTTTTTAACATATCGAAACTGATAAATTTATGTAATTATATATGGAGTTGTTATGAAAAAGCTGTTAAAAGATAACCTTGTTAAAAGAATAGTTTTCTCGGGTATTGTATTGATATTCGTATATTGGATATTTAATAATCTTGCTATGTTTGGTTCAGTTATTGGTAATTTTGTTGGAATTATAATGCCATTTATAACCGGACTTGTTATAGCTTTTATATTTAATGTTCCTATGCGTTTTATTGAAAAACATCTTTTCAAAGGAGAAAAATTTGAAAAAAAGCCGCGTATCAAAAGATTATGTTCGTATCTTATAACATTAGCTGCTATTATTTTCATAATGACAGTTGTGTTAATTGTGTTGATACCACAGATTGGAAAGACGATTGCAGAGATTATTAAGGTTATTCCGGTGGCAGCGGCTCAGCTTCAACAGTGGGCTGTTGGTAAGCTTGTTGAATTTCCTGAGATTGAAGAATATATAAAAGGAATCAATATTGACTGGTCAGCTCTGCTCCAATCCGTAGCATCTTTTCTTACAGATGGAACTAAAGGTGTCATATCCGGCGGCATTGATGCTGTCAGCGGAATAATATCAGGTGTTACAACATTTTTTATTGGATTTGTTTTTTCAGTATATGTATTATTTCAAAAAGAAACACTTGCAAGACAATTGAAAAAAGTAATGTATGCACTTATGCCTGAACAGACCAATAAAAAGATTCTCGAAGTTATGCATATTGCGGATACAACATTTTCCAATTTCCTATCCGGACAATGTCTTGAAGCATGTATACTTGGAAGCCTGTTTGTTATAAGCATGACGATATTACGAATGCCATATGCAGTGCTTATTGGTGTTCTTATAGCAGTTACGGCTTTAATTCCTATTGTAGGTGCGTTTATAGGGTGCATAGTTGGAGCACTGCTTATATGTATGTCTAATCCGCTTCAGGCGTTGGCATTTATTATATTATTTCTCGTATTACAGCAGATAGAAGGAAATCTTATATATCCTCATGTGGTAGGCAGTTCAGTAGGACTTCCCGGGATATGGGTACTTGTTGCAGTTACAGTCGGTGGAAGCCTGTTTGGTGTTGCCGGAATGCTTACTTTTATACCATTATGTTCGGTTGCATATGCTCTTTTCAGGGTATATATTAACAGAAAAGCAGATGAAAAATCAGTTAAAAACACTGAAATATAGAGTTTGGTGGAAGAAATAAAATGAAGGTATCAAAAATTATCAAAAATTTTTTTGGACATTTGTCAACAATTAATGAGCATAGATTTCTGGTTATGAAACATTGTTTTCGTGTCGGACTGTATAAGCAGGGGCTTACACATGATTTGTCAAAATATTCACCGACGGAATTTATACCGGGAGTTAAGTATTTTCAAGGAGACAGAAGCCCCAATAATGCACAGCGTGAGCATGAGGGGTATTCATCAGCGTGGCTTCATCATAAAGGAAGAAACAGACATCATTATGAATATTGGATAGATTATTCCTCAAAAAAAGATACACCTGAGCTTGTAGGAATGAAGATGCCGTTAAAATATGTCATTGAAATGTTTTGTGACAGGGTTGCAGCAAGTAAAACTTATAATAAAGAAAAATATACAGATGCAGATTCTTTAAAATATTATATGAGAGGAAGAGGGCATTATGTTATACATCCTGATACTGATGAACTTCTTAATAAGCTGCTTGAAATGCTTGCACAAAAAGGTGAAGATGAAACTTTTTCTTATATAAAAAAGGAATTACTTACTAAGAAAGGATATTGATTATGGCTGCAATGACAGAGATTGAAGCTTATTATAACAAGTTTAATGAAGAAAAAAGACTTGATTCGAGACATGGAAGGGTCGAGTTTAATACATCAATGAAGTATATACATGATTATATTAACGAGTGTAGATATAGAGGAACAGCTGACAGTAATATACATATATTAGATATAGGTGCGGGAACCGGAAGATATTCAGTTCCATTGGCAGATGAAGGCTATGATGTTACTGCTGTTGAACTTGTAAAGCACAATCTTGGAATTTTGAAAGCAAAGAAAAGTTCAGTAAATGCCAGACAGGGAAACGCATTAAATTTATCAAAGCTTCCGGAAAATTTTTATGATGTAACACTTTTATTTGGTCCAATGTATCATCTTTTTGATGAAAATGACAAGTTAAAGGCATTAAATGAAGCAAAACGTGTCACTAAAAAAGGCGGTGTTATTCTTGTAGCATATGTTATGAATGAATACGGGGTTATTACATATGCTTTTAAAGAACGCAATATACTTGATGTAATGAAAGATAAACGTCTTACTGATGATTTTCACACAATTAATTCAACAAAAGATTTGTATGATTATGTAAGAATTGAAGATATTGACAGATTAAACAGTAGGTGTGAAGGCATAGAAAGAATTAAGATTCTCTCGCCAGATGGTGCTGCAAATTATATGAGACCATTTCTTAATAAGTTAAGCGAAGAGGAATTTACGTACTTTCTTGATTATCAGCTTGCAATATGTGAGAGAGCTGATTTAATTGGTGCAGGTGCACATACAGTAGATATTTTAAGAGTGAAATAATTAAAAAAACAGGCAGAAAAAGTAAAGAAAAATATTGACTTATATATTGTAAGTGCTATAATATAATCAAACATATGAATGATTGTTCATATGAAACAATGAATAAAAGTTAATCAGATTTTGCTTCGCAAAACAAGGAGGATTATTATGAAAAAGACTTACAAAATTGAGGTTGATTGTGCTAACTGTGCTAACAAGATGGAAGAAGCAGCAAAAAAGACTGCCGGAGTTAAAGATGCAGTAGTTAATTTTATGACACTTAAAATGAATGTGGAATTTGAAGATGGTGCAGATATAAAGGCTGTTATGCAGGATGTTTTAAAGAACTGTAAAAAGGTTGAAGATGATTGTGAGATTTACATCTAATCATTTCATTTAGAAAGGGTGATTGTATGACTAAAAAACAGAAAAAAGTTCTGATAAGAATTATAATTGCATTTCTTTTACTTATTGTTTTACATTTTGTTCCGGTAAAAGGATGGCTTAGCCTGGTTTTATATCTTGTTCCATATTTTGTAATAGGATATGACATTTTAAAGAAAGCATTTAAAGGCATTTTAAACAGACAGGTATTTGATGAGAATTTTCTTATGGCAGTTGCAACTGTAGGTGCTATTATTCTAGGTGAGTATACTGAAGGTGTAGCAGTTATGCTTTTTTATCAGATTGGCGAACTTTTTCAGAGTTATGCTGTAGGTAAAAGCAGAAGAAACATCAGCGAACTTATGGATATAAGACCTGATTATGCTAATATTGAAAAAGATGGAAAGCTTGAAAAAGTTGACCCGGATGAAGTTGAGGTTGGAAGTATTATCGTTGTTAAGCCTGGCGAAAAGATTCCTATTGACGGTATTGTTGAATATGGAACAACAACTCTTAATACGGCTGCCCTTACAGGCGAAAGTCTTCCAAGAGATGCAAAAGAGGGTGACGAGGTAATAAGCGGCTGTATCAATATGACAGGGCTTATAAAAATTAAGACAACAAAAGAATTTGGTGATTCTACAGTTTCAAAGATTCTTGATCTTGTTGAGAATTCAAGTTCAAAGAAATCACGTTCAGAGAATTTTATTACCAAATTTGCAAGATATTACACACCGGCGGTCTGCTATGGTGCATTGGCACTTGCTGTTTTACCACCGATTGTCAGTCTTATAATAGGATTTGACCCGGCGTGGAATCAGTGGATATACAGAGCACTTACTTTCCTTGTAATAAGTTGTCCTTGTGCTCTTGTTATAAGTATTCCGCTAAGTTTTTTTGCCGGAATTGGAGGTGCGAGCAAAGAAGGTGTTCTTGTAAAAGGATCTAACTATCTTGAGGCATTGTCAGAAGCAAAATATATTGTTTTTGATAAGACAGGAACACTTACAAAGGGTGTATTTGAAGTCGCTGGAATTCATGATGCAGTAATTCCGGAAGATAAGTTGCTTGAATATGCTGCTTATGCAGAAAGCTTCTCATCACATCCTATAAGCAGAAGTCTTTGTAAGGCTTACGGAAAAGAGATAGACCAGACCAGAGTTTCAGATGTCAATGAGATAAGCGGCGAGGGTGTTACAGCAGTTGTTGATGGAACTAGTGTTGCAGCTGGAAATATAAAGCTTATGAAGCGTCTTGGCATTGAATGTAAAGAATGTGGCAGCGTTGGAACTGTTGTTCATGTGGCAGTTAATGGTTCATATGCAGGACATATCCTTATATCTGACCAGCTTAAACCGCATACAAAGCAGGCTCTTGAAGAGTTAAAGAAACTTGGAATGAAAAAACTTGTAATGCTTACAGGTGATGCAAAGAGAGTAGCTGAAAGTGTTGCAAAGGAAGTTGGAGTTACAGACGTATACAGTGAATTGCTTCCTGCCGATAAAGTATCAAAAGTTGAGGAACTTCTTGAAAAGAAACCGGCAAAAGAAAAACTTGTATTTGTCGGTGATGGAATAAATGATGCACCGGTACTTTCGCGTGCTGATATTGGTATTGCCATGGGTGCACTTGGTTCAGATGCAGCGATAGAGGCAGCTGATATTGTATTGATGGATGATGATCCTTTAAAAATTTCAAAAGCAATTCATATATCAAAGAAATGTATCAGAATTGTATATGAAAATATATATTTTGCTATTGGAATCAAGATAATATGTCTTGTGCTTGGAGCTTTAGGTATTGCCAATATGTGGGCTGCAATATTTGCAGATGTTGGAGTTATGGTGATTGCTGTATTAAATGCAATACGTGCATTAAATGCCGGCAAATGATAAGATTAAGAAACGGAGTGACTGGATGAGAACAGAGGATATTAAGCCTATTAAAGTTGGCAGAACTGAAGATGCAGAGACATGCGATGCAATTGAGGTTCACAGCGATTTATTAAAGATAGTCAACACAACACTTCCGGAAGAGACAGAATTATATGATTTGGCTGAACTGTTTAAGGTGTTTGGGGATTCGACCAGAATAAGAATACTGTTTGTATTGTTTGAAGCAGAAGTATGTGTATGTGATCTTGCAGCTGCACTGAATATGACACAGTCAGCTATTTCACATCAGCTAAAGATTTTAAAACAGAGTAAACTTGTAAAGAGCAGAAGAGAAGGCAAATCAGTGTTTTATTCTCTTGCGGATGGTCATGTGAGAACAATAATTGCACAGGGAAGAGAACATATAGAAGAAGATTTATAAAAACAAAAGTAAAAATTAAGATTATTATAAAAACGGCGTATCAGTTCACATCAGTGAGTGATACGCCATTTTTGTCATGGAGATAAGGAAAGTGCTGAGTATTAATATAATCTACATATGAAATTTTGCTTTTTTGTAAAATATGACGGAGAGAGTAGTTGCTATTGACCATCCTATCGGCCATGCACACCATATTCCGGTTGAGCCGAATTGTTTTGAAAGGATTATAGCAAGAACAACTCTTAATATGAGGTCAGTAAATGTTGTTATCATAAATCTGCTCATGAGTCCTGCACCTCTTAAAATTCCGTCAGCGACAAGTTTTGTCGATACAACAAAATAAAATGGTGATAATATACACAGAAACATAATTCCGGTATGAATTGCTGTATTTGTAGGATTATCAAGAAACAGATATAAAAGCTGTTTTCCTGCAAAGAAATATAAAAGTACCAGTGGTATGCTTATAATCCAGACCATTTTGAGCCCTGCCTTAAATCCATCACGGATTCTTTCGCTTTTACCAGCACCAAGATTTTGTGCGGTAAAATTAGAAATACCATTTGCGAGAGTTGTAAATGATGTTATGACAAGATTGTTTAATTTGACGGCAGCAGAATATCCGGCAATAGTTCCGGCACCGAATTCATTAATTACACTTTGGATAATGATATTGCCTATTGAGATAAAACTTTGCTGCAAAATACTTGGAATAGCAATTTTTAAAAGTTTTACAAGTATGATAAATGAAAAAACAGGACATCTTTGTAGGACTTTTATTTTTGATAATCTTAAAAATACTACAATTACAGCAAGGACGGCACTTATGCCCTGACATATGAATGTTGCCCACGCAACTCCGGCAATACCCATATTAAATGCTTTGACAAAAATTATATCAATAAAGATATTTGTTACGGAAGACACGGCGAGAAAAATAAAAGGTGTTTTTGAATCGCCAAGAGCGGAGAATATTCCTGTTGCCATATTGTAAAAGAACATGAAGGGAAGTCCGTATATGTATATATCAAGATAAAGTTTTGAATCGTTAAGAATTGCAGATGGTGTTTTTATAAGTTTTAATAAGTTACCACAAAATAAGACACCGAAAAGCATAAGTACGGCACAAAGTACGGCAGTTGAAATCATTGCCGTGTAAACAGAAGTTTTCATGTTCTTGTAATCCTTCGCACCAAAAAACTGTGATACAATTACTGAACAACCGATATTGCAGCCGAATGCAAATGCAATAAATATAAGTGTGATTTCGTAGCTGTTACCGACAGCTGCAAGTGCATTTTCACCGATAAATTTGCCTGCAACGAGGCTGTCAGCGATGTTATAAAGCTGCTGGAATATGATGCTTGCAAATAGCGGCAGACAGAATTTCCAAAGGACAGATTCCGGTTTGCCTACAGTTAAATCTTTGTTCAATGTATTTTCCTCCTCATAATAAATAACAAATTATTTGTAGTTATATTAAAATGTTCTTAGTTAGTATAATTCATTCAACTTTTTTGTCAAATAAAATTATAAAATTGTTGAAAAATAGATGAAAAAATTATAAAATATATACGTATTTTTTAAATATTATATGGAGGAAAAAATGGAACAATTTTTTAAAGTCAAAGAACATGGCTCAACTGTAAAGATTGAGGTTATGGCCGGTATTACAACATTTATGGCCATGGCTTACATTCTTATGGTAAATGCCGGTATGTTCGCAAATCTTGAAGGAGTTTCATACAATGCAGTTTATATTGCAACAGCTCTTTCAGCAGTAATTGGTACATTTCTTATGGCATTTCTTGCAAATCTGCCATTAGGACTTGCATCAGGAATGGGGCTTAATGCGTTTTTCGTATATACAGCCTGTTTTACATTTGGACTTTCTTATGCTAATGCATTAGTATTAGTCCTTCTCGATGGTATTGTATTTACAATTCTTACAATTACCGGTATCAGAGCCAGATTATTCTCAGCAATTCCAGATTGCGTAAGAAAGGCAATTCCAGCAGGTATTGGTCTGTTTATTGCATTCTTAGGTCTTCAGAATGCCGGTATTGTTGTAAATGATCCTTCAACATGTGTTAATCTTGCGTCATTTAATGTATTAAATGGTAATGCAACATGGGCAACTATAATGCCGAGACTTGTTACTATCGCAGCAGTAATTATTATTGCAGTTATGACATACAAGAAAGTAAAAGGTTCAGTTCTCTGGGGAATTCTTGGAGGAACAGTTTTATATTATGTTCTTGGTATCACAGTTCCGGGATTTTATAATGGCTTTACAGAAAATTTAAGCTTTAATCCATTTAGTGCTTTTGGTGCATGGGCTAATGAATCTTTCTTAAAAGTATTTACTGATGGATTTAATTTCTCTGGATACCTTGCAAATCATTCAACAGCAGACCTTGTTCTTATCATAGCAACTACAGCACTCGCTTTTTGTATGGTTGATATGTTTGATACACTTGGTACACTTTACGGTGCATGTTCAAGAGGCGATATGCTTGATAAGGATGGTAATGTTCCTAATTTTGAAAAAGCTATGCTTTCAGATGCAATTGCAACATGTGCAGGTGCTATCTGTGGTACATCTACAGTTACCACATTCGTTGAGTCTTCATCTGGTGTTGCTGAAGGTGGTCGTACAGGTTTATCTGCATTTACAACTGGTGTTTTATTTTTTATTGCAATGTTTTTAAGTCCTGTTGCAGCTTTAATTCCAAGCAGTGCAACAGCAGCAGCACTTATTTATGTAGGTGTTCTTATGATGGGCGGGGTTACTAAGATTGACTGGAATGATATTTCAGTAGCAGTACCTTCATTTCTTACAATTGCATTTATGGCATTTACATACAATATCAGCTATGGTATTGCATTCGGTATGATTTCATATATTTTCATTATGTTATTTACCGGCAGAGCAAAGGAAATAAAGGCATTTGCATGGCTTATTGCCGTATTATTTACACTTATGTTCTTCCTTACTCATTAATTGAAGACTAAATATAATCATTTTAAGTTTAAAGGCGGTAATCTCTAGTGGGATTACTGCCTTTAATAATTTATAATATCTGGGGACTTTCTTATGGTTTGACGTATTTCAAAATATTGGTATAATAAAAGATATAAATGAGATTGGAGAATTTGTATGTCTGCAAATGGAAAAGAAAAAATTACAGAATATCTGAAGAGTAATATTCTGGTTACTGATGGTGCAATGGGAACTTATTTTGCATCACTGTATGATACAAAAGAACCACCGGAATATTGCAATATTAAAGACAGTAAAAAAATATATGATATACACAGACAGTATATCGAAAATGGTGCTAAGATTATAAGAACAAATACATATGCATGTAACACATTTACACTTAATTATGAGATTGAAGATGTTAAAGAAAGTATCAAATGTGCATGTAAAATTGCAAGTGAAGCTGCAAAAGGACATGAAGATATTTTTATTGCCGGAGATATTGGACCTATAACATATAATCATAATGATATGCAAAAACAAGTTAGTGATGAGTATGTAGTTATTGCAAAAACTATGATAGAATCAGGTGTTGATGCTATTGTATTTGAAACATTTCCTGATATGGATGATATAAAAGAATCTTTAAAATATATTGCAGAAAAAGGTAACGTTTTTGTTATTGTGCAGTTTGCTGTAAATCAGTTCGGTTATAGCAATTCGGGACTTTCTGCTAAAAAATTGATATCAGATGCATTAGACTGTGAATATACAGATGCTGCCGGACTTAATTGTGGTGTTGGCCCTGGGCATATGTATGGAATATTTGAAAAACTCGGGATTAATACCGAAAAATATCTTACGGCATTGCCTAATGCAGGCTACCCACAGTCAGTCAGCAACAGAATGGTATTTGCTGCAGATAATTCTGAATATTTTTCTGTTAAAGCATCAGATATGGCAGAAAGAGGTATTAATATTGTAGGTGGATGCTGTGGAACAACACCTGAATATATAGCTAAACTTGAAAATGCAGTAAAAAATATGCATCCGGTAAAACATTTCAGCGAAGAGCATGAGAAAAAAATTATGTTTAAGCCGATAGATAAGTCATTTTACAAAGATAAATCAGGCAAAAAACTTATAGCTGTTGAGCTTGCACCGCCAGTTGACAGTGATGATGAAAAGCTTATGGATGCAGCACATATTCTGAAAAAGAGCGGTGTTGATGTTCTTACATTCCCTGATTCTCCGTCAGGACGAACAAGGGCAGATTCAATTCTTATGGCAGAAAAGGTTCATAAAGAAACAGGGATGACTGTCATGCCGCATATATGCTGCCGCGATAAAAATGCTATTGCTATGCGTTCGCAACTTTTAGGTGCACATCTTAATGATATAAATAATTTTCTTGTTATTACAGGAGATCCTATACCATCAATGGTAAGACAGTCAGTTAAGGCCGTTTTTAACTTTGATTCAGTTGGTCTTATGAATATAATTAAAGATATGAATGAGAGCCAGTTTGAAAATTCACCTATTGTATATGGTGGTGCAATTAACCAGACACGAAGAAATCTTGATGTAGAAATATCGAGGGTAAGAAAAAAGATGGACGCCGGAGCAACATTTTTCCTGACACAGCCTGTATTTGATGATAAAGGCATTGCACGTTTAAGGCAGATAAAGCAGGAAACAGGTGCAAGGATTCTTTGTGGAATAATGCCATTTGTAAGCCTGAAAAATGCCATGTTTATGAAAAATGAAATGACAGGAATTGAAGTATCGGATGAAATAATTGCACGTTATAAAGAATGTGTTACGAAAGAAGATGGCGAATCGGTTGGTGTTGAAATTGCAAAAGAAGTAATAGAAAAAACTTCAGATTTTGTAAATGGTTATTATTTTTCATTCCCATTTAACAGAGTATATCTTCTTGAAAGAATTATATAGAATTGTAATAATTGCCAGGATGTTGTGTATACACATTCCTGGCAATTATTTTTTGACAAACTAAAAGCACTTCCCGGAGTAGAAGTGCTTTTTAGTTTAGTGTTTATTATTTTCTAATAGGGAGGAGAAAAATCAAAGAACTATGTCTTTGAACAATTATTATAGTACAGTAGAAATGTGTCTAAAATAAGACTTTTCTCTGAATAAAAAATAATAATGATTAAATTAATCATAAGAAAATCGTAAACAAATTATAAACTTTACTTGTAGAATATAGATATATTATGTTATAATAAACATAAATTAACGATTGTATTGTTACAATTGATGAGCGTGTTAGAATTAAATATTGATATAAGTGAGGTTTTTGTAATGAATGATGCACAGATTCGTTATTTTATCGAAATGGAAAGAAAAAAAGGCACAACTACGGATGAACTTATATTTATTCTGAGTGATAATGGAATTCCAATATACGAGATTTCTAATTATCTTGATATTTCAGTTAAGCATGTTGAAATGGTGCTTTCTGATGGCTAAGATTTATTTGTAATTGGATAACACATAACTTCGTCAAATCCGGGTTTAACGAAGTTATTATTGGATTAAATTATATAACCCTGCATTTTCTTAGTCTATTGTTAGATTTTTCTTATATCTGTCATATTGAACCTGCCTTAATGCAATCATGTTTTCAATTCCCATATTTTTAAGAGTTGCATTGAATGAATCAAGTTCTGTTAACGGCAGGTGTCCGGTTATGAATTCATTTGTCTGTGATGATACATATTTTGCAATATAGCTTGTATAATCGTTGTTAAGAGAAACTTCACTTTTCGTTGAATATATAAGTGGAAACGGAGATTTCACATATTGTGCAAGTTTTTTGTCAAGCTGTGAATGCCAGGCAGGTACAAGTGCATCTGTAGCTTCAACAGATTGCATTGATGGTACGCATATAGGATTTATGCCAAGATGCTGTACATATATGTCATCGTGTGCCTGAGCGGTGAATGCTTTTTTGTTGTTATCATTGATGGTGTAACTTTCGTTAAGAATACCAAAACAATATGATGTTTCGTTGTCGTCAGATATCATATAGTCAAGTAGTTTTATTGCATCAACTGTATTATCACTTTTTGTGACGCCAAAAAGTCCGCTTATAGCATTCCTTCCTATATAATAACCTTCATGCGTGCCGGATAAAGGTGCTGCACTTTCAAAAACAGGGGATTCGCCTGTATAATCACTGTATTGTGCACTATAAAGCATTGACATATGCCAGCTATAATCAAATGTTACACCGAGTGTGTTATTAGCACACATATCTTTTATAGTATCACGAGTCGCATTATTATAATTTGAATAAAGAAGTCCTTCGTTATAAAGCATATTTACAAATTCGAGATATTGTTTGTAATTATCATTATTGTAGTATGAATATTTTATCTTTCCGTCGTCATCTTCGTAAAATCCATCAACAAGATTAAGACCAAATGCCGGACCAAACATGTATGCAAGATTGTCTGATGTTACGCATAAAGGTATTTTATCAGTTAATCCATTGCCATTAATATCGATTGTTTTGTATATCTTTAGCAGCTCAACAAATTCAACAAGTGTCGACGGAGCTGCCTTTCCAATTGAATTGAGCCATTTTGTGTTATACATAATACATGGGACATAATTTTTAGTTAAAACAAGCTGCGGTATATAGTAAATATGACCTGTGTCAGTTGTAAGTGATGCTTTTATTTCATTATTTTCATCTAAAAACTTTTGAAAATTAGGCATATATTCCAAATACTCATCAAGAGCTGCAAACTTTCCTGTGTTTATGTAATCCATATTTTTATCAAGATTAGGAAGCTGAACTATATCTGCAAGTGAGTCACCGTTAAGAATCAGTTCACGTATAAGATCATAATAATTTGATGGCTCTCTTAATTTCCATTCAATATCATATCCTGAATTATCACTCATTTGTTTTATTACAGGTGTATCTTCATAGTCAACATCTGAATACCATGAATTCTTTGCAAGAATTGACACAGTCTTTTTTGTATTTGTATTTTCTTTAATGTCAAAGCAGGCGGTTAATGATATTATATTTGTTATGATGAGAATAATAGCTGTTATTCTGCATATATTTTTTTTGATTAATAGTTTCATATATTATTTACTGCCCTTCTGTCTTTATAATTATTTGTATTCACTTGGGTTTACGCCGGTTACGTTTTTAAAATTCCGTCTGAATGTAAGCTGGCTTGTATATCCACACATTGACGCAATTTCATCTAAAGTATAATTGCTGTTTTGTATATAGTTTATTGCAAGTTTTATACGTTCATTCTGGACATATTGTATATATGTCATTCCTAATATTCTTTTGCACATTGTAGAAATGTATTTATTGCTTACACCGAATTTTTCAGTAAGATATGCTAAAGAAAGCTCAGAATTTGTTATATTGTTATTAATCTCGTCAATGATTGCTGAATCGTCATTTGATATATCATTAGATTTCTCTTTGAAAATTTTATATTCATCACATGCTGTATTAAGAACATCTTCATAGTATGAAAAGATTTCCTCTATAGTTGCAGTAAATTTTATCTTTTCAAGTTTAAAATTTACTGGATGCCCTGAAAAAACATTTTTTACTGACTTTGCAGCAGTAACATGTAATTCATCTATAAGCATGGACATAACTTTCAGATTATCTGAATGTTTAGTAATATTTGTATTCATTATGTCATTAAGATAATCACTGATTTTATTTTTGCGGTTTTCCTTAATAAATATTGTTAATTTATTAATGGAGTCAGATGGAAAATAATATGACTCATCTGAAGAAAAATCCTCTGGGGAATAATAATATACAGCATTTCGTCCACCTGTTAATATATAGTTTAGAGCAAGGGAACAATTATGACATGCATCGGATATTTCGCTTATATTGATGCGGACTTTGTCAACTCCGATAGTTATGGCATAATCATTATTATTTTTTTGAATGTTAATACTATCAAGTATTTTGTAAAATATATCTTCAAGGTTGTTATGAATGTCACTGTTTATTATTGCAAAAATATTAAAGCGGTCAATGTCATAAAGAAGAATATTGGTATTTTCATCAGACATTTCATTAGATATGTTTTCTATTATATTGTGGATATTACTCCAATCGTTATTTTCAGGAGTACCTTTTCCAATATATGCAATGTTTATATCCGAGATTATATAATATTTTTTCTGTAAAATATCATAATCAGGGCTGTTTACAATGTCAATATTACTGTTGTTGCTTAATATTTTATGAAGCATACCTTTTTGTGCATATGGTTTAATTGAAATGATTTTTTCTTTGTAATCAGTATTTTCAAGCATAAGCTGATGTATTTTTGCTGATATATTATTAAATTCATCATAGGAATTATTACCTGCAGTAATATTGGAATGAGACTGAGAGCCACTGATTATTTTTTCAATATTGCCTACCGGTTTATAAAACATTCCGGCGAGGAAAATGCTTCCGCCAATAAGTATGACACTTACGCCTCCAATAATAAGCATTGTTATAAGAAAACGGCTGTTAATTACAAGTCCGAAGTTTGATTTGTCGGCAGTAACTTTATATTTAAGTTTAGGATTAATTGCTGATGTGGTCTCATATGTAACTTCATTTTTAATTGAACCATCTGAATAAACAGGTGTGTTTTGAATTGAAACAACTACATTCCGTTCATTTTTAAATAAATTGTCAGCTATGTCTGTGATAAATGATGAGTCGAAGAGCACATATATAGTACCACTGGCATACGTTGATATATATCTTTGAGAATATATGGCAAATTTTTTTGAAAATATTATTTCATTGCTGTCCAATTCGAGAATATCGTTAAGTGATATATTCTGTTCTATGGTGTTTATATGGGACGTAAAACTATAAGGTATGCTTAAATTATAATTCTTAGTTGATGAAAAAGCTGTGGTACTTCCATCAATAAAAAGTATTGTATCATAAATATTGATATTGCGGCGTGATACAGTTGAATTCTTAATCTCTGATATTACAGATGAGACAGGAATGTTTTCTGATGTAATTCCTTTATTATTCATTGTATACATATTAAGAATATCTGATGAATTAAGATTAGTGCTTATTACGACAGCATCCATAAGTGCGGAATCAACACTGTTGGCAAATTTATCGATATTTGCATAGTAGTATTGTCTTTTTTGCTCTGAACATGATACTTTTGTATCGTATAGCATTATTGATATATATATTAAAAACAAAGCACTAATTACAAAAATATATGATGATAGTAATCTTTTAAAAAGTCTGCTTTTAAAAAACGATTTTTCTATATATGCCTTTTTCATTACTCTCCTTTTTGGAGGCTAAATAATAAATACCCCCCTTATCCGAACATAAATATACAAATAATATTATATACTATATGTCTTAATCAGACAAGGGGTTTTACATTTTATTGTTAAAATTTTGTCGTAAAAATTCACAAGTATCAAAGAGATATTTTGCATCTCAAAGATATTTTAAATTTATTATACTCTTTTGAAATACTTTTTTGTTAATATTTCAACAAGTCCTGCCAAAGAAGCAAGAATCATTAATATAAGCATTGCTATCGGAGATGTATCACCTGTTGCAATATCGGAAGCGTTGTCTGCAGTACCATTGCTGCCACTGTTGTTTGAATCAGGTGTATCTGAACCATGGTTACCTGGATTTTCAGGTGTTACAGATACTTTTTCAAGTCCGTTTATAGCTGTAAGTATTGCATCTGCCATAGCTTCTACTGAATTCTGATCATCAATTGCAAGATTATTTGTTACAGCATTAACAGCTTTTTCAACTTCGCTGAAGTCTTTGTAATCAGCTGCATTAAGAAAAGAAGCTTTCTTGATTGCATTGATTACATTTGTGTAATCTGCCTTTGAATTGATAAATGTAGAAAGTGTTATAGGTGTTGTTCCGTTATCAATAGCTGGCGATGTAAGTGTAGCTGCCCATGAAACACGGCTTGCAAGGTTATTTTCGCCAGAAAGTTCTACAGTACCATATTCATACATTTTTGTTGATTCACCACCAAGAGAATTATTCCAACCTTCAGGATTGATAAGTGATTTTCCTTCGTATCCAGGATAATTAGATGTCTCTACGGTTGTGTTATAGAATACGACTTCTGATGTGTTTGCTGCCCATGGTCTTCCGAAGTATCCCGGTTTTGAACGATATTCTGAAGCTGTATCAACACCAGGTGTTGTTGAAGTTACGTTACATTCGTACATAATGTAACCTCTTCCTCCAGCCTGCTGTGCAGCTGTGATATAACCTATATCTGAAGATACATCACTTGTGTTAAATATAAGATTGCACTTATAGAATATTGCTGTCATACCACCGAAGATGTAGTCGATAGTACCAAGAACATCGCACTGGTTAAACATTACATTAATATTTGTCTGTCCGTATAATGTATCCTGACGGCCGATAAATTTACAACCTGTAAATGTTGCGTTGTTGCCAAGGACTACCATAGCTGCAGCTCTTTCGACAAAGCTTCTGTTCTGTACAGATGTGTCGCCTGCTGTTGTAGGACGTATTCCCTTACTTCCTGTATCCCATGCAACTACAATATCGTTTGCTTCTTTTTCTGAGATATACTGGTTAAATGAGTTTTCAAATACGATTCCGTCTGCCTTAAAGTCAGATCCTTTAACAACTACTGTTGAATTCCAGTAAGAACCGTCTGTAGTACCCGAACCAGGATTCTTTTTTGTATAAGAACCATTTTCTTTATTAACGGCAAGTAATTCCTCGTCATATTTGCAGCCTGAATTCATGCTGTAATAGTTGTATCCGTGACCGTAGTATGATGTGACTCTTACTACGTTTTCTCCAATGTCAACACCTTTGTTTGTGATTTCAAGGCTTGAATCGCTTCCAGCAGCATTTACAAGAGAAACTGCCGGCATATCAATTACAAGCATTTCTTCGTAGTTGCCCGGGTCTATAACGATTTCAACTCTTTCGTCTTTTGTTCTGTTCATAGCTCTTACATTATCAAGTGCTGCATTGATTGTCTTGAATTCTTTGTCATTACCTACAAAAAGCTGTGCTCTGTATTCTACAATATCAGTAACTGTTATTGATGTGAAATATGTCTGTGTAACACTTGCACCATCAACAGTTGAAGATGCACCTTTGACAGTTACAGTTCCATCTTCTGTGGCAACATATTGTGTTGATTCAATCTTATCTGTGCTTCCGCTCTTGCTTGCGATTACATCACCGTCATTTATAGAAAATGATGCACAGTAGCAATAGTTTAATGTAACAATCTGATTTTTCTTTACAGGTATCTTGATTTCGCCATCAGCACCTTCGAGAAGATAAATCTTATTTTCTAGTACAGTGCCTGAGAGTGCAAGACCTGAATAATAATTGTTTTCTCCGATTGTTTCAATACCCGGATTTCCGTTAAATGAAGAGAAATCCCATGAACTTACCTGTTTGAAGTTTACAGTCTTTGAAACGTCAGCACCATTAACTTTTAAATCAGAAGTAAGTTTCTGCTGATAAGCAACATTGCCGATATTGTTTACAGTTACTGAATACTGTCCGTCTCTTAATTTAATATTTGAAAGATCTTTAAATGTGTATACATATCCTTCTTCATTGATGTTAGAAAATACTACATAAGGTGCAGCATCTGAAGGAAGTCCGTCAAAAGATAAGCTTACTTTGTATGTAGGTTTTGCTGCAAATGTAATATCCTGTGTTATATCCTGTGATGCAGTAAGTGTCTTAATATCTGAAAGATAATAGTCGTTAATTCCTTCGGCTATAATATTATATGTAACACCTTTTTCTACTTTTATAACAATATTGTCACCTGAAACAGTAAATTCAGGAACATAGACATAGTTCTTGTTAGAAAATGAAAGCTTGAGGTTTGCAAGTTCATTTTCAGTAAGACCTTTGATTTTACCTGTTACAACAGCTAAATCAACAGCTTTTACGGTGATATCAAATTTTTGGTCACCTGTGCCTTTTGCCGGACTGAATTTGTTGGCACTGCTTATAACATATCCGTTTGCATTTTCAAGAGAAACTGAATAATCATACATTTCATTAAGATATGTGCTGTAGTTGCCAGCTGTAGGTGTTACAACAGTTTTTTCGCCTGTTAAGTTGTTAGTAAATACAATGCTGTAGTCTTTTGAATCAAGACCGGCAGCGTTTGTTGTGTCAAGAGTACCATTTACTGTGATTGGCTGTGTATGTTCACGGATTGCTCTGTATACAACAAGTTTTTCGTTAGTAGAATAAATCTTGTATACACCATATTCAGATGCGGCAAACTGAAGTTTTGTACCATCTACATTGCTTTCGCCTGACTGAATCTGTCCACTTGGTGATTCACATACGATTGTTGAAGCACCGCCGTTTGAACCTGTATAAAGTGTAAGAATATCATTTTTATATAACTTTATGCCAACAACAACAGTTGGTGTTGTATTGTTAGAATATAAATAACCTGTAAATTCAGTATTATCTATTTTAGCAGTTTTTCCAGCGTCATATCTTGTTATTGCTGTATTTGATGTTCTGATTCGGTTATTTGTTTTTCCAGCCGGATTAAAGAAGAATTCGTCTGTTGCAAATGAACCGAGTGTGACTCCCGAACTTCCAGGTGTAACATCAGATGAATACCATGAATTAATAATATCGGCAGTGAGCATGTTATTGTATTTTGTTGAGTCTAACTGTGCTGCTCCGAAATCCCATACATCAGCCTTGCCATTTCCGACAAGAGCAGGTGTCTCTGTTTTTTCAGGGTCGTTAGATACATTAATTCCATGAAGATACATCTCTTTTTCGGCTACAACTGTAAATGTAAGCGTTGTTGCAACACCTTCATAACGGAAACTCATTGATGATAAACCGTCAGCTTTGCCATCCATTAAGAGCTGTTCTTTTGGAGATGTAAATTTACCTTTTTTGCTTGAGGCAACAATTTTTGCAGTTGAATCGCCGCCGTACTGACACATGTTAAATGTTACTGTTGCATCGCCTGCAACTTTTATTTCAAATGTATTTCCGCCGTATAAGGCAAGACCATGCTGTGCATCATGCACATATAAATCACCTGCACCTGTTACAGTGAGCATGTTGTCTTTTGATGTAATGCTTCCGTTTAATGGATTAACGCTGTCAATAGTTGTAGGAAGTACGGAACCATCTGAGAAGTTATATACTGCTACACTATCTTTAACAGCTCCATTATTGTCTGCAATATCTTCTGTTATGGCAGTAACAGCAAGACAAGGAACATAAGTCTGATTTGAAAATGCAAGTGTAATTATTGTAGCTGCATCACCATTATAACTAAATGAAATTGAATAATCATCTTCATTAGTATATTTTGAAGCATTGTGATAACAATCTTTTGTTTTGGCATCTTTTGTTTCTGAGTAAGAGCCATCAGCACTTGTGGCAGTTATAGTACCTGTGGCTGAATACTGGCATCCGCCAAGAGTAATCTTTGTTGGACCGCTTACTGCTATTTCTAAGGCATTGCCGTCATTAAAACGTACCCCATGAGCTGCATCATTATATTTAAATGCATTTTTAGTTCCAACTTTGATTGTAAGTCCACCATAAGATATGTCTTTTTTTCCGTCTGTGTCTGTTGGAACGATTGAACCATCCCTGAAATCATAGAATTTCTTCAATGATTTTACAGAAAGGCAAGGAACATATGTCTGACCTGTAAATGAAACAGTGATTGTTGTAGCTGTTTCACCTGTATAATTAAATGAAACAGAGTAATCATCTTCATTAGTATAATTTGAAGCATTGTGATAACAATCTTTTGTTTTAGCTTCTTTTGTCTCTGTGTAAGAACCATCTGCACTTGAAGCTGTTATAGAACCAGACTGGGAATACTGACAGCCACCGAGAGTGATTTTTGTAGAACCATTTACTTTGATTTCAAATGAGTTACCATCCTTAAAAAGTGTACCATGGGAACTACCATGATAGTTAAATGCATTCTTTGTGCCTACTTTGATTGTCAGATTTCCGTAAGTAATGTCAGATTTACCGTCTGTATCGGTAGGAACGACAGAACCATCTCTGAAATCATAAAAAGCGTCACCGTCTTTTGTCTCAGATGTCAGTCCTTCGGCTTTGACAGTCTGTGACGAGAATGAAACTCCGGCAGGGATTGCCAGTGATACCGCCATAATCACGGCAAGTCCAGCAGAGAGTTTCTTTCGCAGATTTCTGCTTAATTTGCTCATAAAAAGCCTCCTTTTTTATAAATTTGGGTTCGCCGGATTCCTTTACGATTGGATTGTATTTATTGGCGTACCTGTTTTTATTAATATTATACAAGAAATTTTATATAACAAAAGGTTCACTTTTTTCATGGTTCAAAATTTTCCCAAAATCTGCAAAGCCGTATATTTACTGCGTTAAGCGTTACTCTTTTCAACGAATCTTTCAAGCTGTTTTTTAGCCGCACCACTTGTGATTATATCTCTTGCCTTTTCTATTGCATCCTGCATTGTGAGGTTATCAGAGGCAAGATAGATTGCTGCACCGGCATTAAGAAGCACTGCATTCATTTTTGGACCTTCTTTTCCGTCAAGAATTTCACGGGCAATTTTTGCATTTTCTTCCGGCATGCCGCCGATAAGCTCTTCTTTTTTGCATCTTTTAAGTCCAAACTGTTCAGGTGTGATTTCATATGATTTGAATTCATCGCCCTTGAATTCGCAGACCTTTGTAGGTGCAGAAAGCGAAATCTCATCAATAGAATCTGTTCCGTAAACAACCATAGCACGTTTTACGCCCAGATTTTTTAGAACGTGTGCAAGAGGTTCAACAAGATCTTCACTGTATACACCAAGAAGCTGCATTGTTGCACCGGCAGGATTTGCAAGAGGTCCGAGGATGTTAAAAAGTGTCCTGATTCCCATTTCTTTTCTGACACCACCGACAAATCGCATGGCTGTATGATATTTCTGTGCAAAAAGGAAACATATGTTAATTTCTTTTAAAAGCTGTGCACTGAGTGCAGGGGCAATATCAATTTTTACACCGAGAGCCTCAAGGCAGTCAGCAGTTCCACATTTGCTTGAAGCAGCTCTGTTGCCGTGCTTTGCAACAGGAATTCCGGCTGCCGATGTAACTAGTGCAGACAATGTTGATATGTTAAATGTGTTAGAACCATCTCCGCCGGTTCCCACAATTTCAAGTACATCCATATCATTTAAAAATCTTTCACAATGGGTACGCATAACCTTTGCTGCCGCTGTTATTTCACCGATAGTTTCGCCTTTCATGGCAAGAGCTGTTAAAAATGATGCTTTCTGTGCATCAGTTGCCTGATTTGTCATAATTTCTTCCATAACATCAGACATCATTTCAGAACTTAAATCTTTACGCTGAACCAATAAACTAATAGCTTCTTTAATCATAATAATCCTCCTGGTTTTTCCGAAGGAAAAATGCGACCACTCATGGGAGCAGAGGATTTGTCCTCCTGGTTTTTCCGAAGGAAAAATGCGACCGCTTCTGGGAGCAGAGGATTTGTCCTCCTGGTTTTTCCGAAGCAAAATCCGTTTTTATGCAAATAAAAAAGTCCTTGACCAAAAAACATATACAATGCTTTCCAGTCAAGGACGGTTAAAATGTACACCGCGGTGCCACCTTGATTCATAATTACTTACACACTCATTAAGATACAAACATATCTTTGACAATTAACGTATGCCTTACGTCATGGAATACTAAGATTAAGTAAAATCCTTTGACCATGCCCTCCGTGGTCCATTTAATGAATTGTTGCTGCCAGGTTCTCAGCTTCCCTAACTCTCTGTGAGTACATCTTTCATTTTTATCTCCACTTCAACGGTTTGCTTTATTAAATTGTCTTTATTATACGCCGTGATTTATAATTGTCAATAACTAAAATTGAATAATTTTATAATATTTTCAGATTTGAATATATCATCAAATATGAACTCCTCGGCAAGTGTTTCAAGATTATCTTCAGAATATTCAACTTCACGCGAAAAGATATGAATAATATCCATTCGGTCATCAGATGAAAAATTGTTGCCATTTTGGATGAAACGATAAATTTCCATATCACGCAGAATTGTAATATTCGCAGCTGCAAGCTGTATTTTTCCGAATAAATCATGGTCATATGAGGCTTTTAACAGATATCTGAAAATATAATATTTTAAAATATTTTCAAGCTCAGCAGTATTTTCGGCATAATATGAATTAAGATATTTAGTATATTCTTCAAAAGCCTGATTGTACTGTATTTTCATGCTTCCATGTTCGTTATTTTCAGAAGCATTCGAATTTTCAGGATGAAGAAAATCCATTATTTTATCTGTAAAATCAGGCCATTCATCTCCCAGAGTTTCTAGTTCAAGATATGCGTACCATACAGATGCCATATTTTGTTCAAGTTCATTAAATGAAATCTGGCGGAAATCGCTGATAAAGCAGCTATTGAAGTCGTGCTGTTTTATTTTTTTGTATAGTTTGTTCATTGAATTGTAATCATTGTTATTAATATGGTTTTGAAAATCTGCAGCTATATTAATAATGATTATCATTTTTTGATTAAAAGTATAATCAGTTTTTTCAATTACATACATAAATTCGTCACGTAACAGCATAAGCATATCTGCAAGACTGCTGTCAAATTCACTGTCATCAAAGACATCTTCGTCGGTATCTGTTTCTGAATAAGAAAAATTGCTGCGGTCCGTTAAAATTATTTTTGCGGCCTCTTCACAGGCAAGACCGATTCCGCGTTCTTTTACATTACCGAAATATTCTGTAAAACGTGGAAACTGATCACAGACAATTCCGATATGTTCTTCCCCCAGTTCTTTATAGATGCCACACAGATTATTATTGTCAAGAAAAGGACATTTTCCGTCTTTGAGTCTGAAGCAAAGATTATCATAATCAATATTGTCACGTAATTTTTTTCCGAAATCTCCGTTTACTGTGCTGTAATACTCTGCGGTTTCTTCGTCAATATCAATCTGCCAGCCGCCAACACAGCAATTATCTTTACATTCTGAGGAAATGCAGTGAAAATTTTTATAGTATCCCGGAGTGCGTAATTTTATTTTATTATTCATTAACATTCTCCTCAATGACTATATCTGCCGTCTGATATCGGATTATTTTTGAAAGTGAAGATAAAGGCATCTCTACCTGATAGCCTATTTTTCCGGCACTGAATATGATTGTATCAAAGTTTTCGGCTTCATGTTGAAATGTTGTAGGGAAAATTTTTTTCATTCCGATAGGTGAACATCCACCATGAATATAACCTGTAAGAGGCAGAAGCTCCTTTGATTTTAACATGTCAATTGATTTTTCCCCAACAGCCCTGGCTGCTTTTTTCAAATCAAGTTCTTTTGCAACAGGAATTACAAAAACGTAATTTTTGCCTGATTTTGCAACTGTTACAAGTGTTTTAAAAACTTTATCCGGATTTTCATTTAAGGCAGCCGCAACGTCAACACCACTTACCGCATCAGTGTTGATATAGCTGTGTGCTGTATATTTTATTTTTTTTTGTTCAAGGATACGCATTACATTAGTTTTTTCTTCCATAATTGATACTTCTTTCTTTAAATTCAACTGTCATGCCGAAGCACATGAAAAATTACATTTTTGATTAATATTTTAAACTGAGAGTGTTGTCCATTTGCTGCAGTCCCATACTTCATTTACCAGACCATCGTAAAATTCAGGCTCATGGCAGACCATCAGTATGCTTCCTTTATATTCCATTAAAGCACGCTTTAGTTCATCTTTGGCATCAACGTCAAGATGGTTGGTTGGCTCATCGAGCACAAGGATGTTGCTCTCGCGGTTAATGAGTTTACAAAGTCGGACTTTCGCCTGCTCGCCACCGCTTAATACACGAATCTGACTTTCAATGTGTTTTGTTGTGAGACCACATTTAGCGAGTGCCGAACGTACTTCATATTGTGTGTATGAAGGAAATTCTTCCCATATTTCATTGAGGCATGTATTTGTGTTATTAGGAGAACTTTCCTGTTCAAAATAACCGATTTCAAGGTAATCTCCAAGCTCAACTTCGCCGGAAACCGGTTGTATTATTCCAAGAATACTTTTTAAAAGTGTGGACTTACCAATCCCATTTGCACCAACCATGGCTATTTTACTGCCGCGTTCCATTGAAATATTGAGTGGAACCGAGAGTGGTTTGTCATATCCGATTACAAGATCTTTTGTTGTAAAAATGTATCGTCCCGGAGTACGGGCTTGTTTGAAATAAAATTCAGGTTTTGGTTTTTCAGCAGCAAGCTCAATTATATCCATATTGTCAAGCTTTTTCTGGCGTGACATAGCCATGTTTCTGGTTGCAACACGTGCCTTATTTCTTGCAACGAAATCTTTCAAGTCGGCAATTTCTTTCTGTTGCCTGTTGAATGCTGCTTCCATCTGTGCTTTTTTCATCGCATAAACTTCCTGAAATTTGTCATAGTCGCCAACATAACGGTTGAGCTGCTGATTGTCCATATGGTAAATCAGGTTAATTACACTGTTTAAAAATGGTATATCATGTGAAATCAAAATGAAAGCATTTTCATAATCATTTAAGTATCTTTTAAGCCATTCTATATGTTCGGCGTCAAGATAATTGGTAGGCTCGTCGAGAAGCAGAATATCAGGTTTTTCAAGAAGAAGCTTACCAAGTAAAACTTTTGTACGCTGTCCGCCGCTTAATTCTGTTACATCCTTGTCAAGCCCGAGGTCGAGAAGTCCTAGTGCCCTTGCAACTTCTTCAACTTTGGAATCTATCATATAAAAATCATGCATTGTGAGCATGTCCTGAATTACGCCGAGTTCTTCCATTAGGGAATTCATCTCATCCTCGTCTACATCACCAAGCTTTGCACATATTTCATTCATGCGTTCTTCCTGGCTGTAAAGAAAATCAAATGCTGATGCAAGAACTGAGCCAATAGTCATTCCCGGTTCAAGTACGGCATGCTGGTCAAGATAACCGACACGCACATTTTTCGACCATTCAACTTTTCCTTCGTCAGGCATAAGCTTTCCTGTTATTATATTCATAAATGTGGATTTACCCTCACCGTTAGCACCAACTAATCCGATGTGTTCGCCTTTCAGCAGCCTGAATGAGACATCTGAAAAGATTGCTCTGTCTCCAAAACCATGTGAGAGATGTTCTACGTTTAAAATACTCATAAATACCTTACCTTTTTATTATTTGTTATGTCTTTTTAACCTATAGTATCATATTAAATATTGAAATAAATATCAACTTAAATTTTTGTACACAGCAGGTTTTATGGAAATTGTGCTGTAATCTGCAGCATAAAGCTTTGCACTGTCATTTACTACCTGACGATAACGGTGCATCCATTTTGTTGTTATCCCTCCATATTTTGCAACATCATCCTCGCTTGCACCACCACTTAACATGTATTTAAATGCACAATGTCTCATATCCTGCATTGTAAAATCCGGAAAATCATTATTAGATTTTTTGGCCTGGGAGATATATTTTTTTAAAAGGCGTTCAGCATCACGTATTTTTAATACAGTTCCTCTTTTGTTGAAAAATATATGTCCGTCAGCTATTTTATGTATTTCAAGGTATGTAAGCAGCATTTGTGAGACATCGTCCGGTAACTTTATAATACGTGATATTCTTTTCTTTTCCGGAAAATGTATACAAAGACATTCATTTGAATCATATAATATGAAATTTGTCATCATACTGCATATTTCACCGGAAGTAAGACCACATTTTAATACTAATGAAAAAATCATATATGCCATATCGTCGCCTGCTTTTGATGAAAGATCAAGAATTGTTGATATATCATCTTCACAAGGAAGTTTATCAGTTGTAATTATTTTATTTTCATCAGGTAATATATAATCTTTAAAGTAATTAATATAATTTCTGCCGGCGTTGTTTTCACGTACACGTATATATTCGCATAACGTACGCATTACAGACATACGCATCAGTGCCGTTGAATATGATAATCTTTTGCTTTGTATTTTTTCTGTTAAATCATTGAAGTACTTTTCTGTATCAGATTCTGTCAGCTCAAGAGGAGAGTGACCTGTAATTTTTATATAAGCTTTTATAACATTATAATAATTTTTTCGTGTCTTTTCTGACAGGCTGGCCGCAAAAAAATTCCATATTGAATAAAGAAATTCATCAGTTTTATTTTTTGTTTCGTTCATAACGTGTATCCTCAAATTATTTAATTATTTTATATTTTACCACTATTGACGACATATGTCTATATTCCAACCAAAAAACCATACCTCCACTCTACTTCAAAATAAACAAAAAATAATTAAGAAAGGCTTCCTGACCGCAACTTCTATTTGCATTTATTTCTTATTTTGATTATAATAAATATAATATTTTGCAATTTTACTAATGCGAGGTTATTAAATGGAACAATATTCAAGACAGTTTATCGAAGAATTGGCTAAGCACATAGATCCTGCTATTGCCGATTTTTTTAATATGAAGCATGAAATTTTCAAATTTCCTGCAAAAACTTTTACAGAATTAATTGACGAAACACTTATGGACTATCTCGAAGGCAAAACAAGCCGTGAAGATTTGATTCCTATCGTCAACAAGATTAAAAAATCCCGTCTGCAAAAACGTGCCAGATGGTACAAGTCATACATTAATGATGTTGACACAATAAGCATTGATGACCCTAAACATCCACTCTCCCATATTATAAATATGGCACGCTCACTCCCTATTGACCAATATGTCAATATGTTCGGAAATATGGAGCTTGACGAAATTATTGCACAATATAAAACAAAAGCAACCGAGTGGAAAGATAACTCGAACAGCCTTCTGATCGAATTTCCGGGACTATCAACTTTTACAAATAATTCAATTTTTAATTCATTAAAAAATGACCTTATAATAAGTGCCTGGAAATATATTGAGGCAGACCTGGCAGGAAATATTGATTCATATATGAGAATGTTCCCGGAGCAGCTTCTCAACAGACCACTCTTCTCTCCATCTTCATTTACACTTATGATGGACACAGCATCAAATAATCTTCTTAAAGAAATTATTACAGATGAAAATGGACAGGAACTTCTGGAAGTTACTGTAAATACAGGTAAGCTTACTCCTCCAAAGTCAATGGATTCTAATGATTTAAAACTTATTAATGCTTTTATCTCGAACATTAATATGCAGGAATTTTCAAGAGAAAAATCTGTTATTGTCGATCTTAATACTTTGGGCAAAGAGGTTGTTGATTATCATGTTGGAAAAAATGTACTTAACAAAATTTCCAATTCATGCCGTAAGCTTGTCGAATATAACTTCTCTTACGAAGAAGAAGGCAGCAAAATGTATTTCAACCTCTTTGATAATATTGCAATAAAGGAAGATGCCGAGCGGCCATATGCTATTGCACAATTTGGTGAAATATTAAGCAATGCTATAATCCAGAAAAAATTAATCTCAATAACCTCATCTTCATACGATGTACTGCAGAACAATCTTTCCAAGATTATTTGTTATGCATTAAAACGTGAACAGATTGCTAATCAGGAAAGCCTGACTAATGAATACAGTTATACATATTTCCAGAAGATTGTACGTTTCAAACTAAAAAATAAGAAGAAAAATCTTCAGCTTATACAAGAAAGTCTTCAGGAATTTGTAGATAACAAAATTGCTATCGAAAGTTTTGAATTAAAAAATGGTGTTTTTGTAATTCATTTTCTTCCTCTTTCACCGGCAGAAATCGAAGATTTACATTTTGATAATACTAAGGCTGTTTCAGTTTCTGATAAACTTAAATAAGCGTATTGTCTACATTTTGATTAAAATATCGTTGTCAAAACAGTCACTTAACATATCACTAAAAAAAGAGAGTATTGTATTTATTACATGCTCTCTTTTTTTATGCAATGTACTTTAACGCTCTTTTTTAATTATATTTGTCGTTATTATTTTGTTTTTACATGTCATTTATTTATAAATATGGCATTTTTACTGGCTCTGTATCATTTTATTTTATTTTTAATTATCTTTTTATCAATTGCAAATATGCTATCAGTTTGACGTTGTAAAAGAAATGTAGATAATTTTGGAGTAAAATTCTACGTAGATATATATTTAAATATCAAAAAGTAGACTAATTTGGAGTAAAAAAATAATATGTAGATAATTTTAGAGTAAAAAAGGCAATTTTTATTGACGATATTTGTCATAAATCATTTTATATGTTAATTTTATATATAATTAATCTCCTTTTTCTACATTTTTTTTCGTAAAAAAAATTTTTGATGTCTACATTTTTGGCTTAAACACTGGTTTTTTTACAAAAATATGCTACTTATAGAAAACATTAACTTATTGATGTAGATAAATTTAGAGTAAATCATGCAAAAATCTCCAGAAGACTCTACATAAAAAAAATTATAGAAATTATGTAGATAAATTTGGAGTAAATCGCATCAAAGTTTCAAAAATGTAGACATGTATATAAAAAAAAATTCAAAAAAAAACAAAAAGTGGATAAAAACCGAGTAAAAATACCGATTTGATTTTTTCCTTCAAAAATTGTTAAATAATGCAAGAAAGGTGGTGAGAACTGTGGATTTATTTGCTAATATCGGCAAAGCCGTGCTGATTCAATCTCTTGGTTTACAAAAAAATTATACAGAGACTGCATCAGAATCAATTAATGTTATAGACCATGATAATAACACATGTCATAATTGTAAATACTGTGATATTATAAACAGTTTTGACACAGATTCTGATACATATAAAGCGGCTCAGGTAATGTGTGAAAGTTGTCCACATAAAGTTCTTACTACAAAGACCGTATATAAAAAGATATACCATAATGAAAAGAATCGTTATGGTTATAAGCCACGCTTAAAATCCAATTCAATTAAACTGCTGTTACTGCTCCATTTCTATCATCCAGATAAATTTGGTGTTATTTGTAATGTCAATTCATTACAACTGGCTAAAGAATTAGGCTGCGACATAAAGACAATTTTTAATAATCTCGAAATATTAAGCAGGTACAATTATATTTCATATTGTAAAAGTTCTACATATAATATTACCGTATGTCTTAATGATTACGAAAGTTATTATCTTCCTGCCAATAAAGGCGGTAGGGGGTTTTTTGTCATGTCTTTAGATTTATTGAAACAGATTATTCAACTTGGAAATCTGCTTACATTAAGAATTCATCTAAGAGAATTAATTGAAATTGACAATCTCAATATCAAAGCTCCTTTCACAGCTGTATCAAAAACATTTAAAGAAATTAAGCTTGTACTTCCTGATTATTGCAGACCTTGTATTATCAAAGATGCTATAAGTAAAAAATCAGATATTTTTGACATTTCAGTTAATGACAAAGTAATTCGTTTTGAGATCAATGACAACTTTAACTGCAGGCGAAGAAAAGATGAATGTTTTAATCAGTATATATCATTATTCAAAGATTTTATAGCTGATTTTAATCAGACTGTAATTTCAGTCAACAGCAGTAATGTTTTTCCTGATGACAGCTTTGATTTCTTTTCAGCTCAAAATGAAAAACAGGATATTCATTTCCAATTTATAAAAATAAAGGATTATGAATATGATGATCTTGCTCAGCTTGCAATGCAGTACTCTTATAATTATGTAATTACCGCATTGTCAACTGTTTATAATAATTACATATTACACGAACGTGAGATTACAAATCTTGGAGGTCTTTTAAGAACAATTATAATTTCTATGATTAATAATTCTACCGGACCAGGTTCACCGTCTTCTATAGGTTCTGATAATTTTTCGGCTGCTTAACCACAACAGCCTTATTTTTGTGCACATTTTTCTGTTTTTATTGTCTGTTTTTTATCATACAAAATAAATTGTACGTTTTTTATTTATTATCTGTTTTTTCTGATATTAACTACTTCCTCTTTGAATATATTTATGATACCAGCTATACCTTGATTGTAAAATATATAGAAAAATTGGGAAAGTTTTCAACATTAAAAAGAATTAATTCAACTTTATATAGATAAAAAAAAACATAAATATGAAAAAAAAATGCCATAAAATTTAAAAAATAAACACATTATTTTAAATAAACGACATTACATATACAAAAAGCAACTTGTAATAAGAAAAAAAATAACATTAAAAAAAGCAGGTAATGCCCATAATTACTGCTCTCCTGCCCTTCTTAGTTATCAATATCTGTTTTTTATATATGTATATATATATTAAATTTATAATTTACATCCATATTTTTATGAGTCATTTCATTTATACTTATTATAATAAATATTGGATAATACTTAAACCTACATATATTGTAAAAATAAAATGTAGGTTTAAAAAATATGCGTTAATTTCCTTAAAATGACATTTTTTTATCTTATTTGATAAAATCTTCATATAACATAAAAACGCTGTAATATTGCAATATACAGCGTTTTACGATATATACATTAATTAGAAGATAAATCATATATTTGATAATAAATCATCCATACGATTTTTTAAAATTTCCAATCTAACCTTGACGTCATAGTCTGTTTTTATAATATTTTTATTGTTTTTTAGTATATCAAAATTAGTTTCTAACATGGCAAGTGCCTGTTCAGCCTTTGCTATTGAATTAATCCTTTTAAGTTCAGCATCTGAAATCTGAGTTTGTCGCTGCTCTTTTTCTTTTTGCTGTTGTTTCATTTTTTCAATGTTAGTTTCTAATTTTGCCTTTTCACGTTCAGCTTTATTCTTGGCTTCAGTAATATATTTTATTTCATCTTCAAGGTCTTCTTTTGTTTTTGTTGGAAGAGGATTTTTTTCAAGCTGCTGTATACGTTCCTCAAGGTGTTTTACAGTTTCTTCCTGAACTTTAATCTGGTTAGCCGCTTCTTCTAGTTCTTTTTTGTATTTTTTAGCTTCTTCTGAACGTTCTTCTGAAATTTTCTTTATTGACTGGTATTCAGCATTGTCAATATTTCCATTTTTCTTGAGAATTTCAAGGATACTTTTTTGTGCATCTTCATCAAGACGACCAAATTTATCAGCTTGGTTTAAATCGATTCCATTGGCGTTAAGCAGTTCACTTAATTCAGGAATAAGTTTTTCTGCTGTTGTGTACTTTCTTGCCTGTCTCTCAGAAATATTAAGTTGTTTTGCTATTTCAGCATTAATATTTTTGATTTCACCTTTTAATTTTTTGGCTTCATATAACTCTTTTAAACGTGATACTTCCCAACGTTTTACCTCCATTGATGTTTCTCTTACATCATGATTGGCGGAAATAAGCATAATTTCTTCGTCTATCTCTGAAATATTGGATTTTTCAATTTTGCATGGTATTCCGGTTGGGAATAATGTATTATATTCTTTATCAGTCATCTTGCAGATTGCATGATAACGTCTTTCTCCTGAAACAAGACGGTAATTATCATTATCAGCATCATATATTACTGAAAGATTGTGGCGTAGACCGTTAATTAAAATACTTTCCATGAGAGCATCAATACCGTCCTGGCTGTATTTTTCATTTTTTGGATTAGAAATTATCTTCTCTTTTGGAATGTATTGAAAGTTATATTCAGTTTTTGCCTGCATTTCCTTGAGCTTTTCACCACCCATATTATTAAGAACGCCTGTTTTTGTCATGCCGGCAGCAAAATTCTTCTTAGCCATTACTTTTCTCCTTTCAGATATTTCGCAAGTTCTCTAAAATGTTTATTGTCCATTAATCCGAGGTAGTTGACAAGTTCAATATAATCCTGTGCAGCACTACACCGTTTGTCATATGTGAGTAATGGTTCAAATGTTGTGTTAGATTCGCTTACAGCAATACAATTACGTATAGAGACCGGAAGGAATCTTTCACCAAACATGTTTTCATAACTTTCAAACATCTGTTTAAATAAAGTTGTTCTGCCAGCAACTCTTGTCATAAAAATACCGGCAAATTCGATTGAAAGTGAATATTTTGTATTAAGAGTTTCTATTGTATCGAGCAAAGACATAAGTCCATCATATGAGAAGTTGTCTACGCAAATCGGAGTTATTATCTTATCACTTGCACATATTGCACAGCTTGTAAGGTATGATTTAAATGGTGAGTTATCTATAATTATGTAGTCAAATTTCTTTTTTAGGAAACTTAAATTATGTTTTAAATATAATTCAACATTAACTTCTTTGCTTTTATCATATATTTTGTATATTAAAGTGTTGAGCTCTCTTGAGGCAGACAATATTGAAATATTTTTGTAATCTGTTTCACTGACGAATTCCAGTACAGATGATTCTCTTAACTGCTTTTCACAGAACAAATGTTCGTAATTAATATTGCTGTTATCTTCATCTTTTCCAAACATCTTAGTTGTGTTCATCTGTGGGTCAAGGTCAATAAGAAGCACCTGGTAACCAGATATTGCAAGAATTTGTGCAATAGTGATTGCAGATGTTGACTTACCAACACCACCCTTTTCGTTTATTAAACTTATTACTTCTGACATTTTTGTACTTCCTTTTTTATCTTTTTTCGGAACTGAGTTCAAAAAATTATTTATAATCTTATTATACATGCTATTCTCCTAAAATCAAGTGATATTGTGTGATTTTAATGTAAAAAGAAGTTGTTTTTATAAGAAGCCATATATTTTATATTATGCAATAATATTATAGTTATGACCATATTTAAAAATGATTTATTGTATAATAAATATTTGTATAAATTATTATATTTGAATTATTATATTTAAATTTTAGCATCTGAATTTCAGTATCTGAATTTCATTGCCTAGATTCTCGAATTTGAATTTGACTCAGGTGATTTTGAACTGAGTTCACAAAATTTTACATTAATGTAACGGAGAAATATAGGAGATGTATATATGAATTTAATTAAAATTAATTCAGCAGAGGCAGGGTAATAATTAATAAAACAATATCATGGAGTTATTTATTATAATGAATAAGATACAATTAATTGTGATTAATAGTGTAATATAGTAATATAGTTCACAAGAAAATGTAAATCACAAAATAATGCAAATTAAGAAATAATAGAATTTGCAAGATAAAATATAGGATATTAAAATGGAACTCAGTTCACTTCAGTTGTTTATGTTAAAAAATCTTTATAATACAATTTAAAAAGATATAAGTAAATTTAAAGAAAAATCAAAATATTAGGAAGTGAACTGAGTTCAAAATACACTATATGATAATGATAGATAGAACTATAAAAATATATAATATGTTATTATAAAAATTATTTAATATGAAACATAAAAACACATGTTTGAGTTTCACGTGTAACAATATTTTAAATTATATATTAGTATATTTAAGGTATTGCTATTGTGGCATTTACGGGTGTAGAATATTATAAAACTGATAGGGAGTGTGAATGTTATGCATGGTGAAATTATCACAGTGTGTGGAATACAACTTGATTGTAATGGTGGTAATGAGAGTACATTGAAAAATGCAGAAAAATATATTGTAGAGGCTTTTAAGTATAATTCTGATATTGATTTAATTGTTCTGCCAGAACAATTTGTTAAACCTCAATGCGGTTCATCAAAATATAATAAGTATAATGAGAGTTTTTTTGTCAATTGGCTTAAATCTGTTGCAAAAAATTATAAGGTTAATGTTATAGGTGGCTCATTTGCCCGGTTTTCAAGTGACTATGTGAGTGATAATGGAAAAATTGAAGCAGAAAAACCAACCAATATCTGTTATGTAATAAATAGAAATGGTGAAATTGTTGGCAATTATGAAAAAATTCATTTGTTTGATGCTTTTAATGTAAAAGAATCTGATGAATTTAGTTCAGGTGATAGACTTGGAATATTTAGTCTTGATATTGGAAAAGTTGGAGTATGGATATGTTATGATACAAGATTTCCAGAGATTTCAAGAGCTTTGTCATTAAGAGGAGCTGATTTGTTTTGTGTTCCGGCAGCATTCTATAAGCCAAATTCTGATCAATGGGAGATTATATTGAAATCTTCATCAATAATGAATGTAACGCCGGTTGTTGGAGTTAACCAGATTGGCGACAGACCGGATGGTAAAGGATTTTTTGGAAGAAGTATGGCAATAGATGCAAAAGGAATTATTATCGGAGGCATTTCTGACAAAGAAGGATATTTTGTGACACAGATTGACAAATCCTACACGAATACCTGCAGGCAGGTTAATCCTGAACTTAAAAACAGAAGAATTGACCTTTACAGAAAATGGTTATAAAATAAGATAAGTTGTGAGACAGATACGAAACGTTTTATTCCGGGATGTGATTTGACTGCGGGATTTTTGTTTTGTAAAATTAAGGAGGATTTTATGTTTGTATCAGAAAGCATGTATGAATTAGGCAGTAAACGTTCTGCAATCAGAGAATTATTTGAATATGGAAAGAAAAGAGCAGCTATTGTAGGAGCTGAGAATGTATATGATTTCAGTCTTGGAAATCCGACAGTTCCGGCACCTGACTGTGTTAATGAGACAATAAGGGAATTGACACAGAGTCTTGATTCTATCTCCCTTCATGGATATACATCAGCACAGGGAGATCTGGAGACAAGACAGGCAATAGCAGATTATCTTAATAATACATATGAGACAAATTTTAAGGCGGATAATCTTTATATGACTATGGGTGCAGCAGCATCACTTTCAATAGCATTTAAGGCACTTACATCATCACCAGATGACGAGATTATTGCAATAGCACCATTTTTCCCGGAATACAGAGTATTTGTTACTGCGGCAGGAGCAAAGTTTAATGTTGTAGCACCTGATACAAAAAATTTCCAGATTAATTTTGACGAATTTGAAAAATTAGTAAATAAGAATACGAAGGCGGTTATTATTAACTCACCAAATAATCCGTCAGGAGCCGTGTATTCAGAGCAGACAATCAAGAAACTTGCAGATTTTCTTAGCAAGAAGTCAGAAGAATATGGAACTCATATTTTTATTATCACGGATGAACCATATCGTGAGATTGTTTATGATGGAGTTGAAGTTCCATATGTTACAAAGTATTATAACGATACAATTGTATGTTATTCTTACAGTAAATCGCTTTCTCTTCCTGGAGAAAGAATTGGATTCATTCTTGTTCCTGATGAAGCATATGAAAGTAAGAAGCTATATGCAGCAGTTTGTGGAGCAGGAAGAGCCTTAGGATATGTTTGTGCACCTAGTCTTTTTCAGAAGGTTATTGCAAAATGCGTAGGTCAGACAGGTGATGTTAATTTGTATAAAAAGAACAGAGACTTATTATATGATGGATTGACAGAGCTTGGATATGAATGTTTCAAACCGGACGGAGCATTTTATATGTTTGTAAAAGCATTAGAATCTGATGCTGAGAACTTCTGTGAAAAAGCAAAAGAGGAGGATTTACTTCTTGTTGCGGCAACAGATTTTGGATGCCCGGGATATGTAAGAATATCTTATTGTGTCGACGAAGACATGATTAAGCGTTCATTTAAGGCATTTAAAGCTTTAAAAGAAAAATACGCGAAATAATTAATTCTATTTCAGAGAATCAAAATATAAAATAAAATAATAAATTGAAAGACACATGTGTAATGATTATCGTTATCGGAAATCATTGTATATGTGTTTTTTATTTGCCAGGATAGAATAATCATAATGAAAAAATGTATCAATAAAGCACTTGACGTCAATATTTAAATATAATAATATAGCTGTAGTTAGTTAAGTCTAACTTTTATAAGATTAAACTAAATCAAATAAAAATCTTATAAGGAGGCTGGAATGAGTCAGGAAATATTTGAAATCGTTAAACAGATGAATCTTGATAATCTTGAAGTTCAGATTGCTTTACAATGTGCACCTCTGATAAGTGGTTTAAGATTTTCCAATCTATTTAATGTAAATAATGAACAGGCAGATTATCTTATCAGCCTGATGAATGAGATGCATATTTCATGGAAGATTCTGTTCAGAGGCAAAGAAAAGTTGACAATGCTTCTGTATAAAAAAGATATTCTTGAAAATTATTTTTCTGATATACGTGTGAAAAATATTCTGAAAAATAGCGGATATGAAAAGAATATCGTAGACGAAGAAGATATTTCAGGACTTATAGACACATTTGCAGACAGATATTGCTGCTACATGCAGACGAAGAAATATTTTCCACATGAAATGGGCTTATTTCTAGGGTACCCGGTTGAGGATGTAGAGGGATATCTAAAAAACAATGGTGAGAACAGTCTTTATACAGGATATTGGAAAGTGTATGAGGATGTTGCGGCAAAATCATCGCTTTTTGAAAGATTTGAGAAAGCAAAAGAGCAGATTATATGGTTTCTTGCTCAGGGAGTAAGCATAAAAAATCTTGAAAATATTGCACTATAATAGTGGGAAAGAGGTAAGAAATGAGCGAAATTAAAGTTATTTACTGGTCACAGTCAGGAAACACAATGTCAATGGCAAATGCAGTTGCTGAAGGAATTAAGGAGGCAGGAAAAGAAGCAGCAGTTCTTGAAGTATCAGCAGTAACAGCAGCAGATTTGAATGACGAAACAGTATTTGCACTCGGATGCCCGGCAATGGGGGCTGAAGAACTTGAAGAGACAGAAATGGAGCCATTTGTTGCAGAACTTGAAGGTTCTGTATCAGGTAAAAAAATAGGCTTGTTTGGCTCTTATGGCTGGGGTGATGGGCAGTGGATGAGAGACTGGGCATCAAGATTTGAAAATGCAGGTGCTGTTATTGTCGGTGGTGAAGGAGTTATTTGTGTAGAAGCACCTGATGATGAAGCAGTAAATGCATGTAAAAAGCTTGGAAATGAACTTGCGGCAGAATAGAAAAAGCACGAAAGGAGTTTTATATGTCAATTTGTATTATTGGTGGAAATGAAAGAATGGAAAGACAGTATGTGAACATATGTAAAAAACACAACTGTAAGGCAAAAGTATTTACAAGAATGAAAGGAAATCTGAAAGACCAGATTGGAAGTCCTGACTTGATAGTTTTATTTACAAATACTGTATGCCATAAAATGGTAAAATGTGCATTGGCAGAGGCTGAAAGATGTAATGCAAATGTTATAAGATGCCATACGAGCAGTCAAAATGCGTTAGAAGAGATTCTTGCAGGAGTTAATGCATAATTTATAGATATTTAAGGTTGTTCATATTGATTACCGGATGATTTTTTAATAAAATAACAAATTTTTAAAAAATTGAAACTGATTTTAACTAAGCTTCGTATAAAGATATAGAAAGAAATAGCAAAAGATTTTATATCAATCGGAGAGGTTAAAAGACAGAGGTGATAGATATGAAAAATATCAAAGAAACAATTATAAAAAAACAATATGTGGCTGTTATCTTTTTTCTTGGTCTTATGTTAGTAATGGTTATAAGAATGGGAAAAAATATTAAAACTTCAGAAATCAAAAGTTCAATTGAAATGAAGACACAGGATGAACTTGGAGAAAAATTTGCAGCTGAATACATTGGGTTTAACATGGATGATAGTGCGTCAGAATCTGGAGTAGAAACAGAAGTAGAGACAGTGTCCGAATCTGAAGAAGCCTCAGATTATCAATATCCTTCCGGATGGCTGGATTCATTTAACGATAAAGTGGAAGAGTTAAAGCAGATGTTTCCTTCGGGTAAATATTGGAATCATATGGACGTTGAATCAGACGGAACAGATTACCTTATGGTAACAGATATTCCGTGCAATCATACAGAAAATGGAGAAGCATATTGCAATCTATATAATGGGATGTCTGACGACGCATACGTGTATAAGGATACAAGTACGCAGTGCTGGGGATTTGCAAGTTATCTGAGTGATTATATTTTTGGAAGTGATGCAGCGGCTAAGCGATTTTATAATTACGATAGTCTCAGAGTTGGAGACCAGGCAAGGATTCAGTGTGATTCACATACGGTATTTATACTCGAAAAAACAGATGATTATGTAATTGTAGCTGAATGTAATGCTGATTATGAAACGTGTATGATTAGCTGGGGTAGAAAGATTATGCGTGAGGATTTACAGGGATATTACATAACCAGATGAAATTGAAAATAATATAAATTGATAATGAGACTTCTGTGATAAACAGAAATTAATAATCCCGTGGCAGTTAGTTATACGATAAACTGCCGCGGGATTTTTGTGTTGCATTGTGGGTATGGAAAAATGTGTTAGAATCAGATATATATTACATATAAATATGTTATAATATTAAATATTAACAGTAGTTTGCATTAAATGTTTATAAGGTATTATTGCTGATATAAATTGGCCAGCTAATTGTTAGTAATTCAATAGCAAATCAATAACAGAAAATAAACGAATTTATAGAATCGATAGGAGAGATAGGATGAAGTGGGGAATTTTGGCTACAGGTAATATTGCAAAAAAATTTGCATCAACCATAAATCAGATGGGTAAAGAAAATGAACAGCTGGTAGCAGTCGGTTCACGTCACATTGAAAGTGCAAAAGCATTTGCTATGGAGCATGATATTCCAAGATATTATGAATCGTATGAAGCACTGGTTAAAGATCAGGATGTTGAGGCTGTTTATGTTGCGACACCAAATACTTTACATTATGAGAATTGCAGGTTATGTCTTGAGCATGGCAAGCATGTATTGTGTGAAAAGCCGTTTACAATAAATGAGAAACAGGCACAGGAGCTGTATAGTATGGCAAGGGATAGGCATCTATTTATTATGGAGGGATTATGGATATGGTTTCTTCCATTGTATGCTCGTTTGCACAGTATCATACAACAAGGAACAATAGGCGAAATAAAACATATTTCATGCCAATATGGGTTTGTTGCAACAGGTGCTAGAAAAGACCGTAAATTTAATTCGGGTCTTGGTGGAGGTGCTCTGTTAGATATTGGAATATACAATCTGGGATTTTTGCGTATTATATGCGGACAGGATCCGCAAAATGTTGAAACTCTGAAAGTGAATCTCAATGAGTATGGAACTGATGATTATAGCTGTTTGAAATTTAAATACAGCGATGGCTTAACTGCTGAATCAGTTCAGACAATAGGACAGGAATTGAAACGTAATGCCAGAATTGAGGGAACAAAGGGAAGCATATTTTTGCCGGATTTTCAACACGCTGAGACTATGATACTTGAGGTGGAAGGAAAAGAACCAGAAACAATAGATTGTCCGGTTGATATAAATGGCTTTGAATATGAAATCAGGGAAGCAAGCAGATGTGTAAAACTTGGGTATTGCAGTAGTGATGTATATACAGCTAAAGATAGTATAGCACTTACACGGTTGATGTATGATATCCGTATGAGCTGGAATATGATATTTGATGGCGAGACACAGGTTTAAACAGAATAAATAGATTATTACATTGGATGAAAGCGTAATTGATAACATAAATCTTCTGCCTGTTTTATTATGGTATGGGAGAACAATGCATCATAAAAACCGGACTGACGTAAGTCTGCCGCAAAAAGAGCGGTTTTACAAATCAACATCTGAAATCTTTAAAACCGCAGGTTCTTGAGAACGACAGTCGAAAAATCCATTGCAGCCACAGCACTTACGTAAAATCCCTGCTGTCAAGGACGATTGTAAAAGGACCGTCGTTTTCAAGGCGTACTTTCATATCAGCACCAAAAATGCCTGTTTCAACTTTTGGTATGCGTTCGCGGCATAATTCAATAAATTTTTCATACAATTCGTTGGCTGCGTCAGGTGAACCGGCATGTACAAAGCTTGGGCGGTTTCCTTTGCGGCAGTCGGCATATAATGTGAACTGGCTTACGATGAGCAGTTCTCCGCCAACATCAGTGATTGAAAGATTGGTTTTACCATTTTCATCTGCAAAAATTCGTAACTTTACTATTTTGTCAACAAATTTTGGGAGCATGTCAGCTGTATCGGTCTCACATGCACCAAAAAGAATAAGAAAACCTTTTCCTATTGAACCGACAATTTTATTATCAACAGTTACATCTGCATTATTTACGCGTTGTATTACAAATTTCATTATAAATTTCCTCTTAAAATATTTTAATTGATTTTATTATTCTATCACTGCAAGCGGTATACTGCAATTATTACTTGACGTGTGGAACGGATGCACAGTAATTAATATAGCTATAAGGTATTTTAAATGATGGGATATAAGTATTTGCCAAGAGTATAAATACGGAGTAAAATAAATAAAAATTATGAAAGATGAAAATGGTGATTTTATGGAAAATGTATTTACAAGTGAAAAAAAACTTGGCTTTGGACTTATGAGACTGCCGCTTCTTAATCCGAATGATGGAAGCAGTATTGATATTGAACTTACAAAGAAAATGGTTGATACATTTTTGGAAAAAGGATTTACATATTTTGATACAGCGTGGATGTACTGCGGATTTAAAAGTGAGAATGCAGCTAAGGAGGCTCTTGTATCACGTCATCCGAGAGAAAGCTATACGCTTGCAACAAAACTGCATGCTGGCTTTATAAAGACACTTGAGGACAGAGATAAGGTTTTCAACGAACAGAGAGAAAAAACAGGCGTTACATATTTTGATTATTATCTTCTTCATGATGTCGGTGTTGACCATTATGAGGTATACAAGAAGCTTGACTGTTTTAACTGGCTTGCTGATAAGAAGAAACAGGGACTTGTAAAACATATGGGATTTTCGTTCCATGATAATGCAGAATTGCTTGATAAGGTACTTACAGAGCATCCAGAGATGGAATTTGTCCAGCTTCAGATTAATTATCTTGATTGGGACAGTGAGGCAATTCAGTCAAGAAAATGTTATGAAGTTGCGACAAAGCATGGTAAGCCTGTTATAGTTATGGAGCCTGTAAAGGGCGGAACGCTTGCTAATGTTCCAAAGAAAGTTGAAGAGGCATTCAAAGCATATAATAAAGAAATGTCAATACCTTCATGGGCTATAAGGTTTGTTGCAAGCCTTCCGAATGTGAAGATGGTTCTTAGTGGAATGAGCAATATGGAGCAGCTTCTTGACAATACAGGATATATGCAGGATTTCAAACCTCTTAATGATGAGGAACAAAAAATAGTGAAGGATGCTGTTAAGACAATTAATGAGAGTATTGAAATTCCTTGTACAGGATGTTCATACTGCACGGACGGCTGTCCTAAGCATATTGCTATTCCAAAGTATTTTTCCCTTTATAATGCTGACAAGCAGGAAGCAGAGGGAAAGGGATGGACACCGCAGGGTGAATATTATGACAGGCTTACTAATAATTTTGGAAAAGCGAGCGATTGTATTGCATGCGGTCAGTGTGAGCGTGTCTGTCCACAGCATCTTCCGATTATTAATAATCTTAAAAAAGTTGCCGCTTATTTTGGAAAATAAAATGTTTTACAAAACGTGATTTTGTGATATAAAATACAGGGCAATATTTATTTGATATAAGATTCAATGTAATATCTATAAGAAATGGAGATATATTATGAAAGTTTTAATGTTAAATGGCAGCTGTAAGAAAGAAGGCAATACTTACAATGCTCTTCTTGAAATTGGAAAGCAGCTTGAAAAAGAAGGAATAGATTATGAGATTTTCCAGACAGGAAGTGAGCCTGTAAGAGATTGTATAGGCTGTGGCGGATGTGCAAGTGGTAAGTGTGTATATACGGATGATGCTGTAAATGAATTTGTTGAAAAAGCAAGAACAGCAGACGGATTTGTTTTTGGTACCCCTGTATATTATGCACATCCAAGTGGACGTGTATTGTCATTTCTTGACAGAGCGTTTTACAGTGGTTCCGGAGCATTTAAGTTTAAGCCGGGTGCATCTGTTGCTGTTGCAAGACGTGGCGGAACATCAGCTTCATTTGATGTAATGAATAAATATTTTGGTATTTCACAGATGCCTGTTGCAGGTTCTACATATTGGAATATTGCACACGGACGCACTCCGGGCGAAGTGGTAAAAGATGCCGAGGGAATGCAGACAATGCGTAATCTTGCAAAGAATCTTGCATGGATGATGAAATGTTTCGAGGCAGGAAAAAATGCCGGTATTGAACTTCCGGATACAGAGTCTGGCAACAGAACAAATTTTGTAAGAGAAGATTTATAAAATAATACATATCGGGAATTATATATGAGTAAGAAAAAGTTATTTAATATAGACAAAAATGACCTTATGTTTAACAACAAGGTTTTATTTGCATTGCTTATACCAATAGTAATTGAGCAGCTGCTCAATTCTTTTATGGGAATGGTTGATACTATGATGGTAAGCAATCTGGGGAGTCAGGCAATATCAGGGGTGTCACTTGTCGATTCGGTAAATAATCTTATTGTTCAGTTGTTTTCGGCAATGGCGACAGGTGCGGCAATTATCTGTTCGCATTATATAGGTATGAAGGACAAAAAAGGGGCAAATAAGGCAGCAAGACAGGTTGTTCTTACAGTTGCGGTTATAGCAATTGTCATAACAATTATAGGACTTTTGTTTAGAAGACCGATTCTTAGTTTTATATTTGGTAAAGTAGAGCAGGATGTTATGGATAATGCAGTTACATATTTCTTGTATACAGCACTGAGTTATCCGTTTCTTGCTTTGTTTAGTGCCGGTTCGGCGATTTTCAGGTCATGCGGTAATTCGAGATATCCGATGGTTGTCTCAATTATTTCCAATCTGATTAATGTAACCGGTAATGCAATACTTATGTTTGGGCTTAATATGGGTGTTGCAGGAGCTGCGATTTCAACACTTGTATCAAGAATTTTCTGTATGGTTGTTATTTTCATTGCACTTTCCAAGCCTAAACTTGAGATTGTGGTTTCACAGTATTATACAATCAGACCAGATTTTAAACTTATTGCATCAATTCTTGCGATTGGTGTTCCGTCGGGAATTGAAAACAGCATGTTTCAGTTCGGTAAGCTTGCGATACAGTCAACAGTTTCTACGATGGGAACTGCAGCTATAGCAGCACAGGCTATGACGAATATTCTTGAAAATGTCAATGGTATTTTCGGTATCGGAGTAGGAATGTGTCTTATGACTGTGGTCGGGCAGTGTATGGGTGCCGGACGGAAGGAAGAGGCAAAGTATTATATCGTAAAACTTGCAGGAATTGCAGAGGTTGGAATTATAGTATCATGTCTTCTTGTTTTTGCACTTGTAAAGCCTATTACGATGCTTGGCGGCATGGAACCTGAGAGTGCAAAAATGTGTATAGAAATGGTTGGTGCAATTACAATAGCAAAACCTCTCGTATGGGTACTTTCGTTTGTTCCGGCATACGGAATGAGAGCGGCAGGCGACGTGAAGTTTTCAATGATAACGTCGATTATCACTATGTGGGGCTGCCGTGTTGCATTGTGTATTGCTCTTGTAAGGATCTTTAATATGGGACCAATGGCGGTATGGTACGGAATGTTTGCTGATTGGACAATCAGAGGAATTATATTTACTACAAGATATTTCAGTGGTAAATGGATGAAAAAAGTTATTGCGTAGAAAAATAGTATATAGAAGGAAAAGGACTTGTACATAATGGACATGCAAATATCACATAGTATTTGCACTAAAGTTCAGAAGAAAGGTTATATACAAGCAAATAAGAGCAGATATAGGTCACATATTGAGTGAATTATGTAAAAGAAAAGGTGTAGAAATAATAGCAGCAGAGTGTATGCCAGATTATGTTCATATGTTTGCGGGTATACCACCGAAGTACAGTGTATCGGAAATAATGGGATATTTGAAAAGAAAGAGTTCTTTGATGATATTCGATAGACATGCAAATTTGAAGTATAAGTATAGCAATAGACATTTCTGGTGCAGAGGATATTATGTCGACACAGTAGGTAAGAATGCAAAGAAAATTGAAGAGTATGTAAAAAATTAGATGCAGGAAGATTTGAAATATGATCAGATGTCACTGAAGGAATACATCGACCCGTTTACTGGTGAGCCGGTAAATAAGGCATAATCTAAAGCCCTTTAGGGCTTGCCAGTGGTAGCTATGTACATGGCAAATCTTCAATGGCTCTTTAGAGCCGGCTAGTACCACAGGCTTGTAGCCGCAGAGTAAACCACCAGCTGAGCTGGTGGTCATGATTTTTTAATGTGTTATAATATGAAAAAATATTTTGAGGTGACAAATATATGAGTAACATAGATATTAATTCTGAAATTCGCACACAGCAACAGATTACAGACTCTGGAAATCCGAGAAAGCCAACAGGTGATGACGGTCAAAAAATGCTGGAACGCATGAATGAGAGTCATTATGCAGTCACGGGCTGGGCGTTGGAACATTGGAATATAAATGAAAGTGACATAATACTTGACATTGGCTGTGGCGGAGGTGCCACATTAAAAAGAATGAGTGACAGTGTCGTGTCAGGTCATTTAACTGGTGTTGATTATTCGTCTACATCGGTTGAAATGTCAAAGGAAACTAATTATGATTCTGTAAAAAGCGGAAAAACAGACATAATTGAAGCGTCTGTTGAGTGCCTTCCATTTTTGGATAATTCATTTGATAAAATAATTACGGTTGAAAGTTTTTATTTCTGGCCACATCCGCAGGAAAATTTAAAAGAGGTGTACAGAGTTCTGAAAACAGATGGAACTTTTTTGCTTGTGGCTGATATTTATGGCAAAGATGGATTAGATGTGCAGATTTTGGAAAATATAAAAAAATTTAATCTGTATAATCCAACACCTGACGAATATAAAAAATTATTTGAAAATGCTGGATTTATAGATGTTAAAGTGCATATAAAGGAAGATGATAACTGGATATGTATTGAAGGTCATAAATAAGAAGTGTAATGTGAAAGTCTGGGAATATTGGTGAGATGTTCTCAGACTTTCACTCTTATAACATAATTGATATAAAAAATATCATAAAAGTATTGACAAAGTATATGATATGTAATAATATATTAATGCAATAATAAATATATAAGGAGGACTGCCTATTGATCAATGGACCATTACTAAACCGGAACCATAAAGACGTCTTGTTTCGGTTTATCTTTAAAAATCCTAAGGATTTACTATCTTTGTATAATGCGTTGAACGGTACTGACTATACGGATGTATCTGATTTAACCGTTACTACTCTTGAAGATATTGTCTATATGTCTTATAAGAATGACATATCTTTTATTCTTGGAAGTGAGATGTCACTTTTTGAGCATCAGAGTACATTTAACCCAAACATGCCGCTCCGTGGATTGTTTTATTTCTCAAGTCTTTATAAAAAATATGTGGCTGAAAATAATATCGATATCTATTCATCAAAACGGGCTCGGATTCCAATACCACGATACATAATATTTTATAACGGTCGTCAGGAAATGCCGGAAAGATGCACACTGAGGCTGTCAGATGCGTTTGTGAAAAAATCGGATAATTATAATTCAAATCAAGTCACCGCCAGCGATACATCCAGCAACTGTAATTCGTCAAAATTTCAACCGGCAATGGAAATCACCGCTCATATGATTAACATAAATATTGGTAATAATGCTGAATTGATGAAAAAATGCAGGCTGCTCTACGATTATGCAGCATTTATCGGTCTAATCCGTGATTATGTATCACAGGAAAATGATATTAACACAGCCGTAACACTTGCAATTAACCAAGCCATAAGCCATAATATTCTAAAAGAAGTATTATCAGTGCATACAGCGGAGGTACGTGACATGATTCTGACAGAATATAATGAGGAACAACATATAAAAAATGAGAAAAATATCAGCTATGACGATGGGTTTAATGATGGAGTCGAATGTGGAATTGGGCAAACAAAAATTGAAGCAATAGAAAACATGATTAAACTTAATATCCCAAAAGATAAAATACTGGAATGTTATTCGGAAGAAGAATATAATGCTGCAATAAAAGATGATAAATATTAAAAATACCATGTTTATTTTAAGGAGGACTGCCTATTGACCAATGAACCATTACTAAACCGGAACCATAAAGACGTCCTGTTTCGGTTTATCTTTAAAAATCCTAAGGATTTGCTATCTTTGTATAATGCGTTGAATGGTACTGACTATACGGATGTATCTGATTTAACCGTTACTACTCTTGAAGATATTGTCTATATGTCTTATAAGAATGACATATCTTTTATTCTTGGAAGTGAGATGTCACTTTTTGAGCATCAGAGTACGTTCAATCCAAACATGCCGCTCCGTGGATTGTTTTATTTTTCAAGTCTTTATAAAAAGTATGTGGCTGAAAATAATATCGACATCTACTCATCAAAACGGGCCCGGATTCCAATACCACGCTACATAATATTTTATAACGGTCGTCATGAAATGCCGGAAAGGTGCATGCTGAGGCTGTCGGATGCGTTTTCTAAAGTCTGCGACACTACGGAAGATAAAACGTCACAATTTATTTTTCAACCGGCAATGGAGATTACCGCTCATATGATTAACATAAATATTGGAAACAATGCTGAATTAATGGAAAAATGCAGGCTGCTTCACGAGTATGCATCATTTATCGGTCTAATCCGTGACTATATATCACAGGAAAATGATATTAACACAGCCGTAACACTTGCAATTAACCAAGCCATAAGCCATAATATTCTAAAAGAAGTATTATCAGTGCATACAGCGGAGGTGCGTGACATGATTCTGACAGAATATAACGAGGAACAGCATATAAAAAATGAGAAAAATATCAGTTATGATGATGGGTTTAATGATGGAGTCGAATGTGGAATTGAGCGAGGTATTATACAAGGCGTTGAACAAGGAACACAAATGGCAAATACCAAAGCAATTAAAAACATGATTAAACTTAATGTCCCAAAGGATAAGATTCTAGAGTGTTATTCAGAAGCGGAGTATAATTTAGCAGTTGATAATATTAATGATTAAAGCTATTGATTTGTACGGTAGGAGAATATAACAACTGTACATGTTTACATGAAAATATATTGACTGCCATGAACTTACAAAATTCACGGCAGTTGATTTATTTGTATAGATTACATCAGAAATTTCCTTTTTTCCCATATAAATGATTTTAGTGTTTCATAGATTATGCCATAAATTAAAAATATGAGTGTTTCTTTTGCAATTATTATAAATTCTCCCCAATTTGATATTTGGCAAATTGATGTAAAATTTTCAATTGGCGGAAATACAAAAAATAAGTAATGAAGTACGGAGTGTGAATTTAAAATATTTGTTTTACATGCACATAATGTGCTTATTAATATTATAAAAACAGTAGAAAACTTTCTGTCATTTATAATAGCTGGGTGAAACATCTGCCCCATTGCACCACCACAGAATCCGACACATACGGCAGAAATGTACCAAAGAATGATTGTGAGGGCGTTTTTACTGCCGATGCTGAAAAGACATGCAGATGTAAACAAAATTAAATTTAAAACTATACTGAATATTAATACACATATAACTTTATATAAATAGTAGTTTATTTTATTGCGGCATCTAACATATATACATTGTTCGGAAATATCCAAGTCGTTGTTACATAAAATATAACCTATATATATCATTAAGAAAAACATAAAGAAACACGATGTTGTTACCGCTGTTTGTATTGTTGTATTTGTACCGGGATAGTATGTTAAACCGACATCTCTCAGTTTCCAATTTTTGAATCCAACAGCATTAAATTCTGTTGTTTTAATCTAATTGCGATTTTTTGACAAAATCTTTAATTGCCTGAAAACTTTCCTTACTTAAAACATGTTCAATTTTACATGCATCTTCAGTTGCAGTTTCCGCAGGAACACCGAGGCTTATGAGCCATTTTGAAAGGAATTCGTGGCGTTCATAAATCATTTCGGCTATTTCACGACCCGACTGTGTAAGGTTGATAAAACCGGCATCAGATACTGTTATGTGATTCTTCTCACGAAGATTTTTCATTGCTACGCTGACACTTGATTTTTTAAATCCTAATTCATTACTTATATCTACTGAACGAACAACCGGAAGTCGTTTACTGAGCATGAGTATTGTTTCCAGATAATTTTCTGCTGATTCGTTTGTATTCATGACAACTTCACTCCAATTCTATAATACTACAAATTTAAGATTCATAAATTTAACAATAGTTTAACACGAAATGGCGACAAAGACAAATGAATAAATGATTTTTTGTTTCAAATATATGAATAAATGAATTTTTATTTCAAATATTAAATGTTTATGCTTTATAACTATAAGTAGATATAACTAAAAAAAATTAGAAAAATTCAATATTTGTTCTTGACATCTAAGATATGTTAGCATATACTAACCTTGCTGGAAATGAAATTAATTATCATTAATCAAAAGAAAGAAGGAATAAAATGATGCCGTTAAGTATGGCAAATCAGGGCGAACCTAATATTATTAAAAAAGTCGGAGGAAAAGACGACGTTAGAAGCTTTTTAGAGAAGCTGGGATTTGTAGTTGGCGGTACCGTTACGGTTATTTCTGAGACAAATGGCAATCTGATTGTTAATGTCAAAGATTCCCGCGTGGCTATTGGTAAAGAGATGGCTAACAAGATTATGGTTTAGTGCAAATCCGGCTGGCGTGAATATAATATGAAAGAAGGAGAAAAAGAGATGACACTTAAAGACGTTGCCTGTGGTCAGACGGTAAAGGTTACAAAACTTACCGGAGAAGGACCGGTTAAACGACGCATCATGGATATGGGTATTACTAAGGGCGTTGAAATTTATGTAAGAAAGGTTGCACCTCTCGGCGACCCTATTGAAGTTACAGTAAGAGGTTATGAACTTTCTATAAGAAAAGCTGATGCACAGATGATTGAAGTGGCATAGGGTGTTTTTTTTACATAATGGTTAGCGAGAACGAACAAAAGATAGTGAGGCTAACAAAAGATAGAAAGACTAACATTAATTAGGAGGATAGAAATGTCTTTGAAGATTGCATTAGCAGGTAATCCAAACTGCGGTAAAACAACATTGTTTAATGCTTTGACAGGTTCTAATCAGTTTGTCGGAAACTGGCCGGGCGTTACAGTAGAAAAAAAGGAAGGTAAATTCAAAGGTAATAAAGATGTTACAATCATGGATTTACCAGGTATTTATTCTTTATCACCTTATACTCTTGAAGAGGTGGTTGCAAGAAATTATCTTATAGGTGAGAGACCGGATGCCATTATTAATATTATTGATGGTACTAACATTGAAAGAAATCTTTACCTTTCAACTCAGATTATGGAACTTGGCATTCCTGTTGTTATGGCTGTCAATATGATGGATCTTGTAAAGAAGAGCGGAGATGTTATCAACACTGATAAGCTCAGCAAGAAACTCGGCTGTGAAGTAGTTGAGATTTCAGCCCTTAAAGGCACCGGCATCATGGAAGCAGCAAACAAGGCTATTGAGATTGCAAGTAAGAAAGCAGGAGCACCAGTTCATGAATTTGCAGCAAGTGTTGAGTCAGCAATTACTTCTGTTGAAAATAAGCTTGGCACAGATGTCAAAGAAGAACAGAAGCGATTTTTTGCAATAAAGCTCATTGAAAAAGATGATAAAATTGGACAGCAGCTTACAACAATTCCTGATGTTTCAGATGAAATCAAGGCGCTTGAAGATGAATTTGATGATGATACAGAAAGTATTATTACAAATGAGAGATATACATATATTTCTTCAATTATTGGTGATTGTGTAAAGAAAGCACAGAAGAAAGATAAGCTTACAACATCAGATAAAATTGATAAAGTTGTAACAAACAGAATTCTTGCACTTCCAATATTTGCTGCAATTATGTTTCTTGTTTACTATATTTCAATGGTAACAGTTGGTTCGGCAGCTACAGACTGGGCCAATGATGGTTTATTTGGTGATGGCTTCCATCTTTTTGGAATCGGTACATCAGCATATGAAGAAGCATCAGATGAATACGGTGATTCAGACGAAATCATTGCTGCATATGTAGAAAGTCTCGGAACAAAGGCTGATGATATTGCAGAAGCAATCGACACAGAGTCAGATGATTATGATTCAGAAGCGGCAGTTGCAGCACTTAAAAGCTTAAAGGCTATGGTTAAGTCAACAGATTCTGTCGATTATACTGTAGAAGATGAAGAAACACTTGCAACAGAAGATGAAACAGCAGATGCTGATGACATTAAAGAAGCAATTGATTTGGCAATCGAGTATGAAGGTGCAGCACCTGACCCTGCAAATTACGGGGTATGGGTTCCTGGTATTCCTGTACTTATTGGTGATGGACTTGATGCAATCGGTTGTGCAGACTGGCTGGAGGGACTTATCCTTGATGGTATTGTAGCCGGTGTAGGTGCTGTACTTGGTTTCGTACCTCAGATGTTAGTATTATTCTTATTACTTGCTATTTTGGAAGCATGCGGATACATGGCACGTATTGCATTCATCATGGATAGAATTTTCAGAAGATTTGGTCTTTCAGGAAAATCATTTATTCCGATTCTTGTAGGTACAGGTTGTGGTGTTCCAGGTATCATGGCTTCTCGTACAATCGAGAATGAAAGAGACCGTCGTATGACAATTATGACAACAACATTTATACCTTGTGGAGCAAAAGTTCCATTTATTGCAATGATTGCAGGTGCTATTTTCGGTGGTTCACCATGGGTAGCAACATCAGCGTACTTTATCGGTATGGCTTCAATCATTGTTTCAGGTATCATTCTTAAAAAGACAAAGTTATTCGAGGGAGATCCGGCTCCATTCGTTATGGAACTTCCTGCTTATCACCTTCCAACAGTTGGTAACGTATTAAGAAGCATGTGGGAGCGTGGATGGTCATTTATCAAGAAGGCTGGTACAATCATTCTTCTTTCAACAATCGTTGTTTGGTTTACAACATACTTTGGATTTACAGATGATGGATTCCGTATGTTAGCAGAAGATGAAATTAATATGAGTATTTTAGCTAAGATTGGTAGTGCAATTGCATGGATTTTCCATCCACTCGGATGGGGTAACTGGCAGGCAGCCGTTGCATCAATTACAGGCCTTGTGGCTAAGGAAAATATCGTAGGTACAATGGGTATCCTTTATGGCGGTGGTGAACTTCCTGTATACGGAGAACTTGCACTTCAGTTCACGAAACTTGCAGGATTTTCATTCCTTACATTCAATCTTCTCTGTGCTCCTTGTTTCGCAGCAATAGGTGCTATTAAGAGAGAGATGAACAGTCCTAAATGGACTTGGGCAGCAATTGGATATCAGTGTGGATTTGCTTATGTAGTTTCACTTTGCATTTACAATATCGGTAACCTTATTGCACATGGTACAGTTAATTTCTGGACAATAGTAGCATTTGCACTTGTAATCGGATTCCTTTATCTCTTATTCAGACCATATAAGGAAAGTGATACATTAAAAGTAAATGTAAAAAAGAGTTCTAAGGCATAATTGATAATCAGTTATTTGTTATTGAAAGGGGCAGCTTTATGGGAACAGTAGTCGTTGCAGCAGTGCTTGTTTGCGTGGTAGGATTAATATTAAAAGGAATGCATAAGGACAAGAAAAATGGCAGGTCATCTTGCGGAGGTGATTGCAGCAGCTGTGGCGGCCGCTGTCACAGATAAACGAGAGGGGAACTTATGAGCAAAGAATGTGTTATTCAAAAATTAAAAGACAATGGATGCCGGATAACAAAACAGAGGCTGATATTGCTTGATATTATACTTGAAGGCAATTGCAACAGCTGTAAGGAGATTTATTATAAGGCAGCCAAAAAAGACAGCAGCATAGGCACCGCAACAGTTTACCGCATGATTAACACGCTCGAGGATATAGGCGTGATAAGCAGAAGAAGCATATATGAGATTGCGGTTGATGATAAGCCGCTTATAAAAAAGTGATTTAAGCAGACAGGCAGGATAATGATTGGATAAATCCATCATTGTCCTGTTTTTTGTTATGTGATATTATTAACAAGGATAAATTGGAGGAAATAGTATGATTTATAAAGAAAAATATAGAATAGGAATAGAAGACGTTGCACATAACAGTCAGGCAACTAATAGGGCTCTTCTTTCTATTATGGAAGATATTGCATGTGCCCACTCTGCTGACGTTGGATATGGAGTGCTTGAAGTTGAGACAAAACACAGGGCATGGGTATTGCTTGACTGGAAAATCAAGGTTATAAAGCGTCCTGTATATGGCTGTATAATTGATGCATCAACATGGTCAAGAAAGATTGACAGACTGTGTGCATACAGAGATTTTGAATTAAAAGACGAAGATGGGGAAATACTTGCAATAGGAAGCTCAAGATGGATTCTTACTGATACAGAAAGACGAAGACCGGTAAGGCTTACAGAAGATATAGCTGCATTGTATGAATCAGAAGATAGGGCTGTTTTTGAAGATGAGATTTCAGAACCGGAATATTCAAAAGAAATGTTTGAAAATGCAGAAGAAATGATTTATAACATTCAAAGAAGAGATATTGATATCAATATGCACATGCATAATATCAATTATCTTGATGCTGCATATGAGATGCTTCCTGAAGATGTATATAATAATGAGAACTTCAATCAGGTAAGAATCTGGTACAAACGGGAAATCCGTCCACAGGATGAAGTTAAGTGCAGATATTTATATGAAGATAATATACATTATATAATAATGACAGTTGAAGGAAAAATTCATTCGGTGATTGCATTGTCTTAATGACAGTTTATCATATATCTTTTTTGTAGTTTTATAGAAAGAAGGAAATTAGAAAATGGAAAGTAATGAGTTAAAAAAGAAAAATATCCAAACAAGCAGAGAAGAAATTGACTATGGTAGTGTCAACCTCAGAAAAGTTGCAGTAATAGGCTGTGGTTTTGTGGGTTCTGCATCAGCATTTGCACTTATGCAGAGCGGTATGTTTTCTGAGATGGTACTTATTGATGCAGACCATGATAAAGCAGAAGGTGAAGCTCTTGATATCAGTCATGGAACACCATTTGCCAGACCTATGAAAATATATGCAGGTGGTTATGACGATATTGTTGATGCGTCAATTATTGTTATAACAGCCGGGGCAAACCAGAAGCCTGGCGAGACAAGACTTGATCTTGTAAAGAAAAATATAGGAATATTCAAAACTATTATTCCTGAAATTAAGAAAAGAGACTGCAAGGGTATTCTTCTTATAGTGGCAAATCCTGTTGACATTCTCACATATACAGCGGTAAAACTCAGCGGATTTCCTGAAAACAGGGTAATCGGTTCAGGTACAGTGCTTGATACAGCCAGATTAAAAGAGGCATTGGGTTCACATCTTCAGGTGGACAGCCGAAGTGTTCATGCATTTATAATCGGTGAACATGGTGACAGCGAGATTGCCGCATGGAGCAGTGCAAATGTATCTGGTATTGATTTGAATGATTTCTGTGAAATGAGAGGTCACTATAATCATCACGAAGCTATGGAAAAGATTGCTAATGATGTTAAAAACAGTGCGTATGAAATTATTGCAAAAAAACATGCAACATATTATGGAATTGCAATGTCTGTAAAGCGTATATGTGAAGCGATTGTACGTGATGAGAAGTCAATAATGCCAATTTCAAGCATGATGCATGGTGAATATGGAATTGAGGATGTGGCACTTTCAATGCCGGCAATTGTAGGTAAGAATGGTGCACAGGGAAAAGTTCCAATTTCTCTCAACTATGATGAGATTACTAAATTACAGGAATCTGCTAAAGCTTTGAAAAAGGTTATTGAAGATAATAAACCTTTTGAATAAGTATAAAGCTGAATGGAGTTAAAATCTAATGAAAAGAATTTGGATGTATTTAAAAATGTATAAAAAAGAGTGTGTGCTTGCACCTCTTTTTAAAATGCTGGAAGCAACATTTGAATTGTTTGTTCCACTTGTAGTTTCAGCAATTATTGATGTAGGTATTGCAGGTGCAGACAAGGGATATATTGTAAAGATGTGTTTTGTGCTTGTTGCACTTGCAATAATAGGACTTACATCTTCCATTACAGCACAGTATTTTGCAGCGAAAGCAGCTGTAGGATGTTCTACACAGATGAGACATCATTTGTTTAAACATATACAGAGTCTTTCATTTACTGAGATGGATACAATCGGAACATCAACTCTTATAACAAGAATGACAAGTGATATTAATCAGGTGCAGAATGGTGTAAACCTTGTTTTAAGACTGTTTTTACGTTCTCCATTTATTGTATTTGGTGCAATGATTATGGCTTTTACAATAGATGTTAAGGCTGCACTTGTATTTGTAGGTGCAATTCCTATACTTGCGGTAATTGTATTCGGTATAATGCTTTCGACAAGGCCTTTATACAAGAAAGTTCAGGCTGGTCTTGATAAGATTCTTGGAATAACAAGAGAAAACCTTACTGGTGTGCGTGTAATAAGAGCATTTAATAAGGAAAATGAAGAAGTAGACAGATTCAAAAAGTCTAACGAAGAACTCAATCATCTGCAGAAGTTTGTAGGCAAGATTTCAGGACTTATGAATCCTTTGACATATGCTGTTGTAAATATTTCTATAATCCTGCTTATATGGATTGGTGCTGTACGTGTTAATTCCGGCACACTTACACAGGGACAGGTAGTTGCTCTTTACAACTATATGTCACAGATTCTTGTAGAGCTTATTAAGCTTGCTAATCTTGTTATTAATATCACAAAGGCTCTTGCATGTGCAAACAGGATTGATGGCATATTTGCAGTTAAATCAAGTATGGCTGATGGAAACATTGATATATCTGAAACAGGGAAAAATACACAAGTTCCGGCTGTTGAATTTAAAAATGTATGTCTGAAATATGCCGGTGGTGGAGAGGAAGCTCTTACAGATATTAACTTTTCAGTTATGCCGGGAGAGACAGTCGGTGTCATTGGTGGTACCGGTTCTGGTAAGTCTTCACTTGTAAATATGATTGCACGTTTTTATGATGCAACAGAGGGCGAAGTAAAGATTAATGGCAGGAATGTAAAAGAGTATAATATAGAGTCGCTTAGAAATCATGTTGCTGTTGTTATGCAGAAAGCACTTTTATTTAAAGGCTCAATTCGTGACAATATGAAATGGGGCAAAAAAGATGCGACAGATGATGAGATAATGGAAGCTCTTGATATTTCGCAGTCAAGGGAATTTGTTGAGAAAAAGGACGGAAAACTTGATGCGTTTATCGACCAGGGAGGAAAGAACCTTTCTGGCGGTCAGAGACAGCGTCTTACCATTGCCCGTGCAATGGTGAGAAAACCTGATATATTAATTCTTGATGACAGTGCATCGGCACTTGATTTTGCAACAGATGCTGCATTAAGAAAAGCAATACGCGGGATGAAATCATCGCCGACACTTTTCATAGTATCTCAGAGAGCAGCTTCACTTATGCATGCAGATAAAATTATTGTTCTTGATGATGGCAAAGTTGCAGGAATTGGTACGCATGATGAACTTCTTGCAGGATGCGAAGTTTATCAGGAAATCTATTACTCACAGTTTAAAAAGGAGGCAATGTAATAATGAAAAAAGATTCACAAAAAACCTCCAGCCAGACAGTTAAAAAAGTAATAATAAGGATAAAAAAATACTGGGTATTTTTGATATTATCAATTATTATGGCGACAATAACAGTAGCATCGTCACTGTATGTGCCTATACTTGTCGGTAATGCAATTGATTATATTATTGGACCATCTAATGTTAATTTCAGGCTGATTGCACAGATTCTTGCTGAAATTGGTGTTGTTATAGGAATAACAGCACTTTCACAGTGGATTATGAATATATGTAATAATAAGATTACATATCATGTAACAAGAGATATAAGGGATGAAGCTATAGAAAAAATAGAACATCTGCCATTAAAATATATAGATGGACATTCATACGGTGAGATTGTCAGCCGTGTTATTGCCGATGTAGACCAGTTCGCTGATGGTTTGTTAATGGGATTTACACAGTTTTTCTCAGGTGTTATGACAATACTTGGAACACTAGGATTTATGTTATCAATAAATGTTAAAATTACACTTGTTGTAGTTCTTATTACACCGGTTTCATTTTTTGTTGCCAGTTTTATTGCAAAGAGAACATATAAAATGTTCAAGCTTCAATCAGAGACTCGTGGAGAGCAGACAGCTCTCATTGATGAAATGATTGGAGGTCAGAAAGTTGTAAGTGCTTATTGTCATGAAGAAGAGGCAGTAAGACAATTTGATGAAATCAATGACAGACTTCAGAAATATTCGCTTAACGCGATATTTTTCTCATCAATAACAAATCCTTCAACAAGATTTGTAAACAGCCTTGTATATGCCGGAGTTGCAGTTACAGGTGCTATATCAGCTATATATGGAAGACTTACTGTAGGACAGCTTTCATGTTTTTTAAGTTATGCGAACCAGTATACAAAACCTTTCAATGAAATTTCAGGTGTTGTAACGGAACTTCAGAATGCTATAGCATGTGCTTCGAGAGTATTTGAACTTATAGAGGAAGAGCCGGAAGCTGCAGAGAGCAGTAATGCGGTTAATCTTGAAAATGTTGACGGACGAGTTGATTTAAATGATGTAGAATTTTCATATGTCCCTGATAAAAAGCTTATTGAAGATTTTAATCTTCATGTAAAAAAAGGTCAGAAAATTGCCATTGTAGGACCTACAGGATGTGGTAAAACAACAATTATCAATCTGCTTATGAGATTCTATGATGTAAACAGCGGCTCAATAGATGTGTCGGGTGTTGATATCAGAGAGCTTACAAGACGTTCACTCAGGGCGGGCTATGGAATGGTTCTGCAGGATACGTGGCTTAAAAGTGGTACAATCCGTGAAAATATTATAATGGGTAGGCCTGATGCAACAGATGAAGAAATAATCGAAGCGGCAAAGGCAGCTCATTCACACGGATTCATAAAACGACTTCCAAATGGTTATGATACAGTAATAGGTGAAGATGGCGGCAGCCTTTCACAGGGACAGAAACAGCTTTTGTGTATAACAAGAGTTATGCTTTGTCATCCACCTATGCTTATTCTTGATGAGGCGACATCGTCTATTGATACGAGAACTGAAATCAAGATACAGAATGCATTTAATAAGCTTATGGAAGGAAGAACAAGTTTTATTGTTGCACACAGACTTTCTACAATCCAGTCAGCAGACGTGATTCTGGTAATGAAAGACGGTCATATTATTGAACAGGGTAATCATGAAGAATTACTTGCTAAGAATGGATTTTATAAGAAACTTTATGAAAGCCAGTTTGCACAATAGAGTAAGAAGGAGTGTGACATTCATGACAATGATTAATAAGGAAAAAGTCCTTAAAGGCGTTGGTAAAGCTGTGGATGCTGCCAATAATGCAGCAGATAAAGCGGCAGCATTTGCAAAGGAAAAAGAACTTGATAAAAAAGCAAAAAACATGGCTCATACACTTGAAGACGGAATAAAGTCAGCAGGCGAGTCGCTTGAAAATCTTTTTAAAAATTAAAAAAATCCTGCTCACCGGTGATGATTGGTGGGCAGGATTTTCTGATATATCCCAGATTGATGTTGACTTATAGGATAAAATGCCTGCCTATGCAACATGCTTATTTATTTTCTTTCATAGCTTTTTTGAATTCAAATGCAAACAGGATTGCTGTGAAGCAGACAGCTATAAAATCCGCAACAGGTTCAGCCATGTATACCGCATTGGTCTGATTTGCCTTAAAAATTGCAGGCATAATATATATAAGCGGAATAAGAAGTATAAATTTTCGCATAACAGCAACAATAATTGAATCTTTTGCTTTGCCAAGAGCATTAAATGCCATCTGGCATGCAATCTGAATTCCGAACATAAACATTGAAGCCATGTATATTCTTAAAGCCTGTGATGTAAAACTTAAAAGTGCGTTATCAGATGTGAACATCATCGCAAACATCTGTGGGAACAGCATAACGATTGCCCATAAAACTATAGAATAGCCAAAACTTACCTTTAAGAGCAGCTGGAAAGTTTTACGTACACGGTCATTATTTTTGGCACCGTAATTATAACTCATAATAGGCTGAGCTCCCTGACCAAGTCCCTGAAGCGGAAGCATTGCGAACTGCATTACACTTGTAAGGATTGTCATGGCACCAACGGCAATATCTCCGCCGTATTTTAAGAGTGATGAATTAAAACATACTGATATAATACTTTCGCTTGCCTGCATGATAAAAAGTGAAGAACCAAGAGCAACGCAAGGAAGAATAATCTTTGCATGCAGTCTCAGATTTTCCGGCTTTATTTTAAGGAAAGTCTTTTTGCCAAATAAAAAGCTTAAAACCCATATACATGACAAAGCCTGTGAAATAATTGTTGCGAGTGCTGCACCGCGGACACCCATATTCATACCAAATATAAATACAGGGTCAAGAATTATATTTGCAACAGCACCAATTAAGACAGATAACATGCCGGTTTTTGCAAATCCCTGTGCCGTTATAAATGCATTCATGCCAAGTGTAAGCTGTACAAATATAGTTCCGATGGCATAAATGTTCATATAATTGACAGCGTAGGAAATTGTATTTTCACTTGCACCAAATGCGAGCAGGAAAGTTTTATTTCCTATAAGTAGAATAATTGTAAGAATTATTGATATTATAATCTGAAGAGAAAAGCAGTTGCCGAGAATTTTCTGAGCGGCATCTGTGTCTTTCTTTCCCATGTAAATAGATGCACGAGGGGCACCACCATTTCCGACAAGTGCTGCAAATGCCGATATTATCATAATAAGCGGCATACACACACCGACTCCGGTAAGGGCAAGAGCACCGACATCTTTTATGTGTCCGATATACATTCGGTCAACTATGTTATAAAGCATGTTGATAAGCTGGGCAGCAACAGTAGGAAGAGCAAGCTTTAATAAAAGTCTGCCTATAGGCTGTGTGCCGAGGAAATCTTTATTATCATCCATATTTTTTCTCCTTCTCATGAAAATGCAATTGTAACGGACGTTCCAAAGTCTATTAAAAAAAGCAAAGTAACTGTACTATACACTTTTTACATAAAATTTACAAGTATTACCAAACTGACCATATAAAATAAATGTAGTTTGGCACTATAAATAATATCAGATATAGAGTAATCTTCGTGGAAAGGAATTCAGAAGATAATAATTCCTCAAAAAATAGAAATAGAAAAGGGAGAATCATTATGGAAAAATCAAAGGATTATGTAAAGGTCCTTGCACAGGCAGCTTTATGTGCAGCATTATGTTATGTCGGAGCAACATTTATAAAGATTGATATTCCTGTTGGAACAGAAAAGACAATGTTCCATTTTGGTAATACTTTCTGTGTGCTTGCAGCTCTTCTTGTTGGCGGTCCATGGGGAGGGCTTGCTGGAGCAGTCGGAATGACAATCAGTGATTTGACAACATCATACGTTACAAGTGCACCTAAGACATTTGTTCTTAAACTTTGTATCGGTCTTATTGTAGGTCTTGTTGCACACAAAGGCTTTAAACTTTCAAAAGAACATTCAGCCAAATATGTAACTATGGCAACAATCGTATCAAGTGCGGCAGGAATGGTATTTAATATATTTGCAGATCCAATTGTTGGATATTTTTACAAGACATATATTCTTGGAGTTCCACAGGATTTATCTAAGGCACTTGCAAAAATCGGTGCGTTGACAACTTCTGTTAATGCAGTGATAGCTGTAATATTTGCATCAGTTATTTATCTTATTTTAAGACCTGTTCTTAAAAAGAGCGGTATGTTAAGAGAAATGTAATTTATATATAAGTTTATGTTAGACTGTAAAAGTCAATATGGGAATGCCGGTTCAGTTAAAAGTGACCGGCATTTTTTATGCCCGGAACGCAGCCGGAAAAGAGTGTTATTTTTATATCAGGTTTGTTAAAAATTTAATTAATAAATTTTTTGTGACAGATTGAAATAATTATGATAGAGTGTATAAGGTTAATTAATGTGCGTAAGGGTTACGCGGGAATGGAGTAAAAATTGAGCAGATTAACGATTATAACAAAAGACAAGGCTCAGGTTACAATGGAGTCTTTGTATCAGGATTTGGAGAGAAGGATAGTTGCCAGTCCTCCGGGATTATGTACTATTGACCTTACAAGGTCATTTATAAAAATGTGTCTTGCACAGTCATGTGGTAAATGTGTTCCGTGCAGGGTGGGTCTGAGACAGCTTGCAAGACTTTTTGATGATGTTCTTGATGGAAATGCAACAGATGAGACACTTGATGTTATAAGACTTACAGCAGAAGGAATCTATCTGTCTGCTGACTGTGCAATCGGATATGAAGCAGCTAAGCTTGTTTTAAAATGTATAGATGGATGCGAGGACGATTTCCGTTCCCACATCGAAAGAGGATTTTGTTCATGTAACAGCAGCCAGCCTGTTGCATGTGTTAAATCATGTCCTGCCGGAGTTGATATACCGGGATATATTGCACTTGTGCATGACAAAAGATATGCAGATGCAGTGCGTCTTATCAGAAGAGATAATCCGCTTCCTGTTACATGTGCATATATATGTGAACATCCATGTGAAAACAGATGTAAGAGAACACTTATAGATGCACCTGTTAATATTCGTGGATTAAAGAAAATGGCAGTTGATAATGCAGGCGTTGTTGATGTTCCTGAATGTGGTGAGCCGACAGGAAAGAAAGTTGCCATTATCGGTGGAGGTCCAGGTGGACTTAGTGCAGCTTATTATCTGTCACTTATGGGCCATAAGGTTACTATTTTTGAACAGAGAAAACAGCTTGGTGGTATGTTAAGATACGGAATTCCGAACTACAGACTTCCAAGAACAAAACTTGATGAGGATATTAATGCAATACTTTCTACAGGGATAGAGGTTAAGAAAAATATAAGTGTAGGAACAGATATTACTCTTGAAGACATTAATAAAGAATATGATGCAATTTATATTTCAATAGGTGCCCATGCCGATAAGAAAATCGGTATTGATGGTGAAGATGCAAAAATCGGCGTGACATCGGCAGTTGAGATGCTTCGTGCGATTGGTGATGATGAAATACCTGATTATACAGGAAAGAAAGTTGTAGTAATCGGCGGAGGTAATGTTGCAATGGACGTTGCACGTTCATCAGTAAGGCTTGGTGCAGAAAAAGTCAGCATTGTATACAGAAGACGTAAAGAAGATATGACTGCACTTGAAGAAGAGGTTGCAGGAGCAGAGGCAGAAGGATGCGATATTCTCGAACTTATGTCACCTGTGAGAATTGAAAAAGATAAAAATGACAAGGTTGTAGGTCTCTGGGTACAGCCGCAGATGATAAGTAAAATCAAGGGTGGAAGACCATCACCTAAGACAGCAGCAAAAGATGAGGTTCTTATACCTTGCGATTTGATTGTTGTGGCAATCGGACAGGGTATCGAGACAAGATATTTTGAGGAACATGGTGTTACAGTTAAGCGAGGAACTATTGAAGCACTTGCAACAAGCGAAATCAAAGAACATAAGGGTATATTTGCTGGAGGTGACTGTGTTACAGGTCCGGCGACAGTAATAAGAGCTATTGCAGCCGGTAAGGTAGCAGCAGCCAATATTGATGATTATCTTGGATTCCATCACGAAATTACATGTGATGTGGAAATTCCATATGCAGGTTATGAGGACAAGATTCCTTGTGGCAGGGTTGAGGTAGCAGTGCGTGATGCCGCAGACCGTAAGAAAGACTTTGAGCCTATTGAGTATGGTTTCTCATGTGAGGAAGCATGTCAGGAGTCAGGAAGATGTTTAAGATGCGACCATTTTGGTTTTGGCTCATTTAGAGGAGGAAGAGAAGAACAATGGTAAATTTAACAATAAATGGTACAAAAGTATCAGTAAAAGAAGGAACCACTATTCTTGATGCGGCAAAGAGTATCGGTGAGACAATACCTACATTATGTTACCTTAAAGAGATAAATGAAATCGGTGCGTGCAGAGTGTGTGTTGTTGAGGTTGAAGGAACAGAACGCTGTGTTACTGCATGTAATAACTTTGTAGAAGAAGGAATGGTTGTATATACTAACTCACGTAAGGTTCGTACAACAAGAAAAACTAATGTAAAACTTATACTTTCACAGCATGATTATAAATGTGGTACATGTGTAAGAAGTGGTAATTGTACACTTCAGTCACTTGCAAATGAATTAAATATTTCAGAGATGCCATATGATTCTATTCTTGAAAAGGATAACTGGGATATGACATTTCCACTTATCCGTAATGCACAGAAATGTATAAAATGTATGAGATGTGTGCAGATTTGCGACAATATTCAGGAAATGCATATATGGGATGTAGTTAATACAGGTTCAAGAACAACTGTAAATGTGCGTGGCAACCAGAATATCAGGGAGACAGCATGTACACTTTGTGGACAGTGCGTGGTAAATTGTCCTGTAGGTGCATTAAGAGAACGTGATGACGTAGGCATGGTTCTTGATGCTGTTGAAGATGATGAAGTTATTACAGTTGTTCAGGTAGCACCTGCTGTAAGAACAGCATGGGGTGAAAGCTTCGGACTGTCAAAAGAATTTGCAACAGCAAAGAGACTTGTTGGCGGTTTGAGAAAAATAGGTTTTGATTACATATTTGATACGACATTTGCGGCAGATATGACAATTATGGAGGAGGGAAGCGAATTTCTTGAAAGACTTCCTGAAATAAAGGAGTCAGGGCTTCCGATGTTTACATCATGTTGTCCGGGCTGGGTAAAGTTTATCAAGAGCCAGTATCCTGATATGACAGACAGACTTTCTTCAGCAAAATCACCTCAGCAGATGTTTGGTGCAATTACAAAGTCATATTATGCACAGAAGCTTGGAGTAGACCCTGAAAAGATTTTCTGCGTTTCGATCATGCCTTGTCTTGCAAAGAAAGATGAGTACACATGGGATGGTGCAAAAGATGTTGATGCTGTCCTTACAACAAGAGAAGTTGAGAGATTATTCAAGGCATTTTTCATTAAGACAGATGAACTTGAAGAAGATGAATTCGATAATCCGCTTGGCGAAAGCACAGGTGCAGGTGTTATCTTCGGTGCAACAGGTGGTGTTATGGAAGCAGCTTTAAGAAGTGCATATTATCTTGTGACGAAGAAAAATCCTGAACCGGATGCATTTAAGGCTGTAAGAGGACTTGATGGATGGAAAGAAGCTGAATTTGATCTTGATGGAACAGATATTAAAGTTGCTGTGGCAAGCGGACTTGGAAATACAAGACGCCTTATGAATGCAATCAAAAAAGGAGAAGTCCATTATGATTTTGTAGAAATTATGTCATGTCCGGGCGGATGTATCAATGGTGGAGGACAACCATTTAAAGATGATGCATCAATGGTAGAGGAAAGAAGAAATGTTCTCTATGGACTTGATAAGCATAATAATATCAGATTTTCACACGAAAATCCGTCAGTTATAAAGTGCTATGAAGAGTATTTTGAAAAGCCTTTATCGCATAAATCACATGAAATCCTGCATGTTAAACATGTGTAAAAAAATAACAGAATATAATTGACACTAATGGGCAGAATAATTATAATAGCCCTAGGAAGTTTATTTTATGAAGCAAAGGTGCTTGTATCTGTGGGTATAGGTGCCTTTGTTTCTTTTGTTATTAAGTGTTATGAAGAAATGAGGCAAAGATATGAATATTTTTGATATTATAGGGCCGGTAATGGTAGGTCCATCAAGCTCGCATACTGCAGGGGCTGTAAAAATCGGGTATATAGCTAGAAAACTTATGGGAGAGGAGATTGCAGAGGCAGAGATTCTTCTGTATGGTTCATTTCTTGCAACAGGAAAAGGACATGGAACAAATATGGCACTTGTGGCAGGACTTATGGGAATGAAACCTGATGATAACAGAATTCCTGACAGTCTGAATATTGCAAAGGAACGTGGCATGCAAGTGACGTTTGGCGTATCAGATTTAAAAGAAGCACATCCTAACACGGCACAGCTTCGACTTACGGGAGTTACAGGAAGAAAACTTGAAGTAGTAGGTGAATCTATAGGAGGTTCAAGAATCAATATTGCAAAAATTGATGGAATTGATACAAACTTTTCGGGAGATTATCCGACACTTGTTGTTCATAACATAGATCAGCCTGGACATGTAAGCGAAGTAACATCAATGCTTGCACATAAGTCAGTCAATATTGCAGCAATGCAGCTTTACCGTTCAAACAGGGGTGGAGAAGCTGTTATGGTTGTCGAGTGTGACCAGGAAGTACCACAGGAAGGCATAAAATGGCTTGAGAAAGCCGAGGGAGTAGTCAAGGTAACGTACCTTAGTCTGGAGGATTAATATGATTAGTTATCATTCGATTGAAGATATAGTGAATTTATGCAATGAAAATAATATGTCATTCTGGCAGGTGATACTACGTGCAGATGCATCAGAGAGGATGGCTGCGGAGGATGTTTCATTTGCAACAATGCGTGATATGTACAGGGCAATGAAGAGAGCTGATGCTGAGTATGATAAGACATTGAAGTCACCGAGCGGTCTTTCAGGCGGCGATGGCGAAAAGATGAGAAAATATAATAAAGATGGAAAAAATCTTTGCGGTCCGTTTATGGGACTTGCTATGGAAAAAGCGATAAAAATGGGTGAATCTAATGCGTGTATGAAAAGGATAGTTGCAGCACCTACAGCAGGCTCATGCGGTGTAATACCGGCTGTTTTTCTTGCCTATGAGGAATGTTTTAATGTGCCTGAAGATAAAATGGTAAAAGCAATGTTTGTGTCGGCAGGGGTTGGAGCAGTCATAGCAGAAAATGCGAGCATAGCGGGAGCATCCGGTGGATGTCAGGCTGAAATCGGTTCTGCGAGTGCAATGGCAGCGGCAGGACTTGCATATCTTGAGGGAGGCGATGCAGAGTGTATTTCACATGCGATGGCATTTGCATTAAAAAACATGCTCGGTCTGACATGTGATCCTGTCTGCGGTCTTGTTGAAGTTCCGTGTATTAAGAGAAACTCCGCCGGTGCTGTAAACGCCATTTCTTCGGCACAGATGGCAATGGCAGGAATAAGAAGTGCAATTACTCCTGACGAGGTTATAGACAGTATGAGACGGATAGGAAATGAACTTCCGGCATGCCTTAAAGAGACGGGCGAGGGCGGACTTGCAGTTACACCTTCAGCACTTAAAATAAAAGAAAGATTAAATTAGAGCAGTTTAATATTATTGCTTAATCTCCTTAAAAAAGTTATAATTTAATAAATATTATGTCGTGATTGTAAAAATGTATATGATACAAAGCATTTTGGCAGTGACTGCATTTTGAACCTGAATAATATGGAGATTAAAGATGACAAGAAAAGAAATAAATGAAATAAAATCACAGTATACACTTGAAGACTGTGCAATTGCAAGAATGAGCGGATGTTATGTTGACGGAGAAAAAAATAAAGTTACAAAAATTAACGAAATATTTTTGAATCTTCCCGAAGAAGAAAAGCATAAGTATTTTGATATTTTCAAGAAAACACTGTCAGGAACACCGGGCAAGAATCTCTTGGATATGCAGTTTACAATGGATTCATACGCTGATGGGGGAATAAGGGATGCACTTTATAAGGTGCGTGACAGTGAATTAAAAGATGAATCTGTGCTTGATGAATTTTATGACAAGGTAATACAGAATTATTATTATCCGGGTAACTATCTTATACTTTTAATACATCAGGTATATGATATTCCGGGAAAAACAAGTGACGGAATTGATATGGACGATGCATCGGATGAAGTATATAATTATATACTTTGCAGCATCTGTCCGGTAACACTTTCAAAGCCTGGACTTGGATATGTTGAAGAAAGCCATGAATTTCATAATCAGGAGCAGTTCCATATGGTCGATGTACCTGATATTGGCTTTCTTTTTCCTGCGTTTAATGACAGAAGCGAGGATGGGGATAAACTTTTATTTTATACAAAAAATGCTAATGATTTTCCGCAGATGTTTTTGGAGACAGTTTTAGGTTGTGAAATTCCGCTTCCTGCCGGAGACCAGAAAGAGACATTCCAGACACTTGTGACAGAGACACTGGGAGAAGACTGCGATTATGAGACTGTTAAAAATATTCATGAAAATCTCAATGAAATGATAGCAGAAAATAAAGGAAATCCTGAGCCGGCTGTGCTTGATAAGACAAGTGCGAGACAGCTTCTTGAAAAGAGCGGTGTAAGCGATGAAAAGCTTGAAACTTTTGAAGAACACTTTGAACAGACAGCAGGAGAAAACGGAAAGCTTCTTGCAGCAAATGTTGCCGAGACACGTAAATTTGAGGTTAAGACACCTGATGTTGTAATTAAAGTTAATCCTGAGAGAACAGATTTAGTGGAAACAATGATGATTGAAGGCCGTCAATGCCTTGTAATACAGATTGATGAACATCTTGAAGTCAATGGAATTACTGTTAATCCTAATACAGGCGAAGTTATAATGAATGATACATACTAATCCGTGGAACAATAAAAGTGATTATGCAATATAATCTGTTTGGAAAAGGAGAGCAGTTATGGAAAGTGTGACAGAAAAGTTTTTAAGATATGTAAAAGTTGATACACAGTCTGATGAGTTATCAGAGACATTTCCAAGTACAAAAAAACAGTTCAATCTGGCGGGAATGCTTGTAGAAGAACTCAAAAATATGGGAGTATCTGATGTTTATTTTGATGAAAAATATTGTTATGTATATGCAAAAATACCCGCAAATACAGAGAAAACAAATTATACAGGCAATGCAGACAGTACATGCGTACCAGAAACCACAGGTATAGGATTTATTTCTCATATGGATACTTCTCCTGAGGTGAGCGGTGAAGGCGTTAATCCAAAGATTGTAAAAAATTATGATGGCAAAGATATTTTCTTAGGTGAAGAAAATGACAGAAAATATGTACTTTCGCCGGCAGTTTTTCCGGAATTAAAAGATTATATTGGAAAAGATTTGGTTACAACTGATGGTAAAACACTTCTTGGAGCAGATGATAAAGCAGGCGTTGCAGAGATTATGGCAATGGCGGAATATTTTCTTGATAATCCGCAGATTAAGCACCCTGACATATATATAGCATTTACACCTGATGAGGAAGTCGGCGGAGGAATGGATCACTTTGACGTTAAGCGTTTCGGTGCAAAATATGCTTATACAGTAGACGGAGGCGGAATTGGTGAACTCGAATATGAAAATTTTAATGCTGCATCGGCTGTAATTGAACTTACTGGACAGAGTGTGCATCCGGGTGAGGCAAAAGACAAGATGGTCAACGCATCACGTCTTGCAATAGAATTTGATGCACAGATTCCTGAAAATGAAAGACCGGAATATACAAGCGGTTATGAGGGATTTTATCATCTTACTGATATGCAGGGGAGCGTTGAACATGCAGTTTTAAAATATATTCTGCGTGACCATGACAGGGATTTATTTGAAAAGAAAAAAGATATTATAAAAAAAGCAACAGAGTCAATCAATATGGAATATGGTGAAGGTACAGCGTCATATGTGATAAAAGACCAATATTATAATATGAAAGAAAAGCTTGAGGATGCAATGTTTCTTATTGAAGATGCAAAGAATGCAATGGAAGAGCTTGGAATTGTGCCAAAAATCAATCCAATAAGAGGCGGTACTGATGGTGCAAGACTTTCATACATGGGAGTGCCTTGCCCGAATATATGCACGGGTGGACACAACTATCATGGAAGGTATGAGTATTGTTGTATACAATCAATGGAAAAAATAACGGAATTATTAATAAAGCTTGCAAAAAGAGGAGAATAGGTATGGTAAAGATTATATCGGACAGCACATGTGATTTATCAAAAGAAATTGTGGACAGATACAATATTGATATTGTGCCGCTGCATGTCTTAATGGGTGATAATGAATATGAAGACGGAGTTAATATTACGCCGGATGAGATTTTTGCATGGTCTGATGCCAACAAGACAACACCAAAAACTTCTGCACCATCAATGGAAAGTGTTATTGAAACTTTTAAACCATGTATTGAAAAAGGATATGATATAGTTGCATTTGCAATATCAGAAGATATGTCAACTTCGGCAAATGTTATGAGACTTGCAGCACAGGAGCTTAATGCAGAGGATAAAATAAAAGTAATTGATTCAGCAAATCTTTCAACAGGAATAGGACATCAGGTTGTGGAAGCAGCAATTATGGCACAGCATGGAATGAATGCAGATGAGATTGTATCATATATAGAACAGATAAAACCGAAAGTAAGAGCAAGCTTTGTGGTTGATACTCTTGTATATCTCTACAGGGGTGGAAGGTGTAGCGGACTTGCAGCAATGGCAGGTGGTGTGTTGAAGCTTCATCCGAGAATCGGAGTAGCACAAGGAAAGATGAGTCCCGGAAAAAAATACCGCGGAAAAATCAGCAAAGTTGTTATGGATTATGTAAAAGATATGGAAGCAGATTTAATGGCAGCCAAAAAAGACAGAGTATTTATTACACATTCAGGGTGTGATAAAGAAATCGTTGACAATGTGAAAGAGTATCTTAAAAGTCTTAACAGGTTTGATGAGATTATTGAAACGCGTGCAGGTGGTGTTATTTCATCACACTGTGGACCGGGAACGCTTGGAGTTTTATTTATAGACGGAAAAAACTAATTTTTTTTGTGACATAAAATGTAAAAATATTTTACATGAATTTTACATAAATATGATAGTGGATTTTACATTCATTTAATAAAATGATTACAGTACGATTAAAAGAATGTACTACCGCAAATATCAGGAAAGGCGGAATGATTATGTTAAGAGTAGGAATGCTTACCAGCGGAGGGGATTGCCAGGCACTTAATGCGGCTATGAGAGGCGTTGCAAAGAGCCTTTTTAACCAGTGCAGTGAAGTTGAGATATATGGATTTACGGATGGTTATAAAGGTCTTATTTATGGTGAATACAGGTTGTTAAAAAATGATGATTTTTCAGGAATTTTAAACATTGGCGGAACAATCCTTGGAAGTTCAAGAATGCCTTTTAAATATATCGGTGTTCCGCTTGAGGATGGTTCTGATAAAATAGAGAGAATGATTGATACATATAAAAAATTGAATCTTGACTGTCTGGTTGTTCTTGGTGGCAATGGTTCACATAAGACTGCTAATCTTTTAAGAGAAAAAGGACTGAATGTTCTTACTCTTCCAAAGACAATTGATAATGATCTTGCTGAGACTGAGATAAGCTTTGGATTCCAGTCAGCTGTCGATATAGCAACAAATGCGATTGATTGTATACATACAACAGCAGCATCACACAGCAGAGTTTTTATTGTTGAACTTATGGGACACAAAACAGGCTGGCTTACACTTCATGCAGGTATAGCCGGTGGTGCAGATATAATTCTTATTCCTGAGATACCTTATTCAATTGAGGCAATATCACAGGCAATTGCAAAACGTACTGCAAGCGGTAAGAGATTTACGATTATTGCAGCCGCAGAAGGAGCAATATCTAAAGAAGAAGCTGCAATGAGCAAGAAAGAGTTAAAGTTGTTAAGAAAACAGGAAAATTATGCAAGTACAGCATACAGAATAGGTGCTGCTATTGAAGAAAAGACAGGTCAGGAAGTAAGAGTTACGGTTCCGGGTCATGTACAGAGAGGCGGACAGCCGGTTGCATATGACCGTGTTCTTGCAACAAGACTTGGTGTCAGGGCAGCAGAACTTATTTTAAATCATGAATATGGTTATATGGTAGGTGTAAAGGATAATAAAATAGTAAAAATATCACTTTGCGATGTCGCCGGAAAGACCAAAATGGTTGACCCCGGCAATGAGTTAATAACACAGGCAAGACAGCTTGGAATATGTCTTGGGGAATGATAAATATTGAGATAGGGAGTATTAAGATATGGGTGGTAATATAGCGAAAAATAAAAAAGAGGAGATTCCAAAGTACAGGGAGAAGACACCTTGCTATGAAAATCGTGAACTTTCATGGCTCAAATTTAATGAGCGTGTTCTCAATGAAGCGAGTGATAGGGATGTCCCGCTCTGTGAAAGATTATCATTTGCATCTATTTTCCAGAGTAACCTGGACGAATTTTTTATGGTGCGTGTAGGTTCATTACATGACCAGATGCTTTTTTCAGAGACAAAACGTGAGAGTAAGACAAATATGACAGCTGGGGAGCAGCTTAGTCATATTTTTAAGGCAGCAAGAGACCTGACAAGAAAAAAAGATCATACGTATCGTCATCTTATGGATGAATTAAAAGAGTATGGCGTTGAACTTTTAAATTTTAGTGACATTGAATATGATGATGCCGTTTATCTTGAAAATTATTTCAAAGAGCAGATTATGCCTATATTATCACCGCAGGTTGTCGGAAAAAAGCAGCCGTTCCCATTTATTAAGAATAAGGAAATATATGCGGTGGCTCTTCTTGGTTCAAAAAGTAACGAAAAAGTGGGGCTTGTTCCATGCAGTAACGGAATTTTAAAAAGACTTATTTCAATTCCGTCTGAAAGGAATAAATATATGCTTGTAGAAGAGCTTATTCTTCATTTTATGCCGATAATATTTGAAAAATATCAGATTAAGAGCAAGTCTTTAATAAGAATAATAAGGAATGCAGATATTGATGTTGATGAAGCTGTTGATGATGAAGATACAGATTACCGTGATATGATGGAGAAGCTTATCCGCCAGAGAAAAAAGCTTTGTCCTGTAAAAATGGAATATTCGCGTGTACTTGATGAGAAAATCATACATAATCTGTGTAAAGAGCTTAATCTTAATCATGAGCAGATATATTATTCAGAATCTCCGCTTGAATTGTCATTTGTGTTTGGACTTCAGGATGCATTGAGAAATAATAAGAATCTTTTTTATGAGAGACATATTCAGAAAAATCCATCATGGTATGTATCAGGTAAGCCGGTTATTTCGCAGGTTGAAGAGGCAGACAGATTTATAAGTTATCCATATGAGTCAATGCAGCCATTTATAAGGATGTTACAGGAAGCCGGAGAAGACGAAAAAGTTGTTTCAATAAAGATGACACTTTATCGTGTTGCGAAAAATTCACAGATTGTAGAATCTCTTATAAGTGCAGCAGAAAACGGTAAGGAAGTTGTTGTTCTTGTTGAATTGAGAGCAAGATTTGATGAAGAAAATAATATTGAATGGTCGAGAAGACTTGAAGATGCAGGCTGCAGAATTATCTATGGACTGGATTATACAAAAGTACATTCTAAACTCTGTCTTATAACATACCGTGAAGAAGGACAGATAAAATATGTAACACAGATTGGAACAGGTAATTATAACGAAAAGACATCAAAGCTATATACGGATCTTTCGATTATTACAGCAAATAAACAGATAGGAATGGAAGCTGCATATGTATTTACAAGGCTCTGCATGGGAGAGTTTGTTGATGAAACTAATTATCTTTTAGTTGCACCAAAATGCATGAAGAGCAAAATCCTTAATTATATGGATAAAGAGATTGAAATTGCCAGAAATGGCGGTAAAGCATATGTGGGAGCAAAGATTAATTCATTGACAGATAAAGAGATTATTGATAAATTAATCGAGTGTTCAAAAGCAGGCGTAAGAGTTGAAATGATAGTAAGAGGTATATGTTGTCTTATTCCGGGGGTTAAAGGACATACAGAGAATATTTCAGTTATAAGTATAGTAGGAAGGTATCTGGAACATTCAAGAGTATATATATTCGGAACACCTGACAGGGATAATATTTACATTTCGTCAGCTGATTTTATGACAAGAAATATGGAGAGACGTGTTGAAATAGCGGCTCCTATCTATGATGACAGCATAAAAACCAGAATAAGAAATATGTTCCATATTATGGAATGTGACACGGTAAAAGCACGCCAGCTCTGTTCTGACGGCAATTATGTCCACAGAACTATTGCGGATATTAAAGATTTTACTGATGAAGAATGGGAACAGGCATCAGAAGGCTTACGCATTAATTCTCAGGAATATTTTGCGGCACGTTAAAATTAATTAAATAATAAAAGAGACATTGTATGTCAAAGAAATGAGGATTTATGTTAATTGAAATTTTAAAGGCAGTTCTTTTCGGAATTGTTGAAGGTATAACAGAGTGGCTTCCTATAAGCAGCACAGGTCATATGATTCTTGTGGACCAGTTTGTTCACCTTAATGTTTCGGCTGATTTTTATAAAATGTTTGAAGTTGTAATTCAGCTTGGTGCTATTATGGCGGTTGTTGTTCTTTTCTGGAATAAGCTGTGGCCATTTCATATGAAAAATGAGAAACCGGCATGGAAAGATGGTGCACTTAGTATGTGGCTCAAAATTATTGTTGCAGTAATTCCGGCGGCAATAATAGGTGTGCTTTTTGATGACAAGATTGATGAACTTTTTTATCATCCCGTACCGGTTGCAATTGCACTTATAGTTGTAGGTGTTTTATTTATAGTTGTTGAAACAATAATGAAAGGCAAAAAGCCTTCAATAAGAAATATCGGACAGATTACTTACAAAGCCGCTGTGATAATTGGTTTATTTCAGGTTCTTGCAGCAGTATTTCCGGGAACATCTCGTTCAGGTGCAACAATCATTGGTGCGTTACTTATCGGTGTTTCCAGGGCAACAGCAGCAGAATTTACTTTTTTCCTTGCTGTACCTGTAATGTTCGGTGCCAGTCTTCTTAAAGTAATTAAATATATTGCAGCAGGCGTTGCAATGACTGGAAGCGAGCTTGTTATTCTGGTTATCGGTACACTGGTTGCATTTATTGTTTCGGTATTTGTAATTAAGTTTCTTATGTCATATATCAAGAAGCATGATTTCAAAGTATTTGGCTGGTACAGAATTGTACTTGGCATACTTGTACTTTTAATACTCAGATAAATTTGGAACTTAATAGTTTTAACATATTTTATAAAGGAATGGCTTTGTATGACACTGGCAAATGAAAAACACGGAAGTCTTTATATTATGAGGCACGGAAAGACAGATTGGAATGAAAAACATAAAATACAGGGGCGGACAGATATACCGTTGAATGATGAAGGACGTAAAATGGCAGCTGCGGCGGCAGAAGAATATAAAGATATACACTTTGATATATGTTTCTGCTCTCCTCTGATACGTGCAAAAGAGACGGCACAGATATTTCTTTCCGCCAGAAATATTCCGATTATCTATGATGACAGAATTATGGAAATGTGTTTTGGAACATATGAAGGAATAGAAAATTCATTTGAAATACCGGATTGTCCTATAAATGTATTATTTAAAGACCCGGTAAATTATATTCCGGTTGAAAATGGAGAAAGTTTTGAGCAGTTGTTTGCAAGAACAGGCGAATTTCTGGAGCAGGCTGTAAGACCGCAGCTTGAAGATGGCAAAGATGTGCTTATAGTAGGCCATGGTGCCATGAATTCAAGCATAGTATGCCAGATTAAGAATGAACCGCTTGAAAATTTCTGGAAAGCCGGAATTAAGAATTGTAAGTTGATGAAGCTTATATAAAATATATAAGGCGACCGGTATATTAATTACAGGAGTAAAATTAACATGAAGATATATCTTGCGGGCGACTCGATAGTCCAGAATTACGAAAAAGAAGAATTTATTGCAGGCTGGGGACAGTTTCTGTCTTTTTTTATAAAAGATGGTGTTGAAGTTGTAAACGATGCAAAAGGTGGCAGAAGTTCAAGGCTTTTTATTAACGAGGGCAGATTTGACAATATTGAAAAAAATATCAGTGCAGGTGATTATTTGTTAATAGAGTTCTGTCACAATGATGATGCAAGTAAAGAATATAAGACAATGTTTAACAGGCTGACACCACTCGGAGAGCCTGACAGTGATGGACGATTTCCTATTATACCGGGTGAGGCCATGCCCAAGGATTATATACCGCCTGAATATATTGATGCATTAAGAAAAGATGAAAATGTTAAGGATAAGCAGGCTGTTTTAGATAGTGTATACAAAATTCTTGAAAGCTATCCGCATGATACATATTATCCATATTCAGCAGACGGTTCAAAGGGAACGTATCTTTGGTTTTTAAAACAATTTGTCGATATGGCAAGAGAAAAAGGTGCAGTTCCTGTATTTGTGACAGCTCCTGCAAGAACAGTATATGATGCAAATGGCAATATAAAAGACGGAGCAGGGCTTCATGGCGGCAATAATTTTGCGTATATAAGAGCAATGAAGCAGTTAGGAGAAGAGGCAAAAGTTCCAGTGATTGATTTATTTGCATATTCATGCGGGCTTTATAAACAAATCGGAAAAGAAAAAATTCACTGGATAACTTCTATAAAAAAGGGTTGTAATAAAGGTATATGGCCTGACGATTTTAACAGTGAAATGCAGAAGAAAGAAACAGTATCAGAAGATACTCATTTTAATAAATATGGAGCAATGCTTATAACACAGGGGCTTGTAAAGCTTATAAAAGAATCAGACAGCAGTCAGCTTGACGGCTTAAAAGGCATGCTTAAAAATCCAGATGGGATTGATATAGAAAAATATGTGAAAAAGCCGCTTGTATTTGAGGAGTTTTAGTGATATTATTCGGGTTAGAATATACTAACCGGATATATGATACTATGTCCGTAGAAATGAGGAAAATATGAGTACTATTATTATAATAGCAGTTTTAATTGTTATTGTTGCTGCAGCAGTGATTTCGTCAAAGAAACATTTCAAGGGTGAAGGTGGATGCTGTGGCGGCGGTTCGGACAGTGTACCATCACAGGATAAGAAGCTTATTGAGCCAAAGATAGGCGAAAAGCATGTTTATATTGAGGGAATGCATTGCAACAATTGTAAGAACAGTATAGAGAACGCGATAAATAAATATGATGGTGTTGCATGTCATGTCTTCCTTAAAAAGAAAATGGCAGTTGTTGAGTACAGCACTGAAATTTCAGATGACAAAATCAGAAATGCAATAGAATTTCTTGATTTTAAAGTTACAAAGATAGAAACAGTAAATGATTAATACTAACAAATGAAAATGTTCCCCTTTTTTATATCGGTTATATATGATACAATTATTTTAAGGTTTTAATATGAAATATGAGGAGACCGTATATGATGGTATGTAGAAATTGTGGGGCTGAAATTGATGATAAAGCCACATCATGTCCATATTGTAATGCTATGCAGTATGATGCTTCAGAAGCTGAATATATGAATAATCTTTATAAGATGAATTCGCAGATGGATAATCTGGATGATGAGGCTAATAAATATGTTTTTTCAAGTGTATTAAAGAGTGCCGCAATCATAATTATATGTATTGCGGCAGCTGTTTTAATTGGGATTTTTTGGGGATTTATGAGGTACCGGGCTGATAATAATTCTTCGGCAGAGCGAAAAAAGATTCACCAGTCAATTGAGTGGTATAACAATAATGTTTCTAAGCTGGATGAAGCTTATGCAAAAGCTGATTACAATACTGTAAGTGAATTGGTAGATGGTTATAAGGGGAACAGCAGTGTTATCCGGAAATGGAATCATTATTCGTTTATAACATTGTATGGCAGTTACTACAGGCGTGTGAATGATATATATAATAAAAATGATATGCTGAGCGAATATGAATTCGATTCTGGTTTCAGAAGGTCGCTGGATTTGGTTTATTTTTCAAAAAATATTAAATCAGACTATATGGGCAGATATTATCTTGCATGCAGTGACGATGAAAAAAAGATTGTAGACGGATGGGTCGAATCGGCATATGATTTTCTGGAAAATAAAGCAGGAATTACACAGGAAGAAATAGACTCCTTTATGATATCACTTTACCCTGATGGTTATTATGATTACAAAGCAGGAAAAGATTACGAAGATAAATATTATAAAAATTATCAGGAGCGTTAAGGTATATGAAATGTAGTAAATGTGGGGCACCGATACAATTAAACCAGAAATATTGTCCAAATTGTGGTTCGCTTAATGAGGAAAATGCCAAACATGTCTCAGACATGGAAAATTATGATAGTAAGTTTAATAAAACAAGAAAACAGGTAGTAAGCAATAGCAAGTGGTTTGTAAAATATATGGCACCGATTACTGCCATGGTTATAGCTATAATAGCGATAGCGGCCGCTATAGTCTGGAATCAGGCACTTGGCGGATATGACCTGGCTCATGCCATTAACAGAAAAGAAAATAAAAAAAATAACAAAATAATACAGTTACAGCTTAATAAGATGCTCGATGATGAAAATTATACGGGACTTTATCTTTTAGACAGAGATGCCGAGCGTACTCTTGACAGCAGTGAGAGATATGGCTGGTCAGATTTTTATAATATGGCATATTATTACAGGGATTTGAGAGTAAGCATCTGTTCGTTGTATGACCCGGGACAGGAAAATTCGTATTATACAGAGACTGCACTGTCAAATGCGTCAAGGGCAATAAGAAATGCAGAAGACATAATAAATAACACCAGCAGATACAGAAACAGGGCTGAAGAGTCAGTTCCATATATTGATGATATAACAGATAAGATATATATGTTTTTAAAAGCATACTGTAATTTTACTGATGATGATATAACAGGTTTGCCAGAAAAATCACAGACAGATATTATAACGCTTCTTTCAAGGAGGATGTTTGATGATGAACAAAAAAATTAAAAAAAGCAAAAGACCGCTTCAGGTAAAATTAATGATTGCCGTTACAGTTATAGCAGTTCTTGTCATTATTCCACTCACATCAAATATCATGGAGGATGTGTTCAGAATTACCGGACGGCAGAAAGGTTATAGCGAAGAAACACTTTTCCAGTGCTTTATAGATAATGAATACGGAATGTTGACTGACAAGATAGAGTACAACAAGGGTGTGGGAAGAAAGATAACTAAAGAGGAAGAAAATTATTATGCATTTTCGGATTGTTATAATGCTGCAGTTGACTATAAAATGTACATAAAAAATAATGAAATGACAAAGGCAGAAGAAATGCTTGATAAATTCAGGAAAAATGAGGAAAAAATAACAGGAAGAATTTTTATTGATGCACTTGTTTCAATAAAAGAAGTGTATGGAATTAATTAAAGGAGAAGAAAATGGAAAACAGAGTTATTAATGCGGCAATTTTGGGAGCAGGAACAGTCGGAGGCGGTGTATACAAACTCGCACAGGCAATGGAGGAAGACATTTTTCACAAGACAGGTGCCAGACTTGTCATTAAAAAGATGCTTGTAAGAAATGTAAATAAAGAGCGTAAGGGAATACCGTCAGAGATTCTTACGGATGACTGGAATTCAATAATAAATGATCCTGAAATAGATATTATAGTTGAACTTATGGGTGGAATTACACCGGCAAAAAAATATGTTATCGAAGCATTAAATGCCGGAAAGCAGGTAGTTACAGCTAATAAGGATTTACTTGCTGAATATGGGGAAGAGGTTATGTCTGCGGCTGAAAAATCAGGTAATGACCTTCAGTTTGAAGCGGCTGTAGCAGGTGCAATTCCGATTATTCGCCCATTAAAACAGAGCATGGCGGGCAATCATATAACTGAAGTTATGGGAATTGTCAACGGAACGACTAATTATATTCTTACGAAGATGACAGAAAAAGGAATGGATTATGCAGATGCACTTGCAGAAGCCACAGAACTTGGCTATGCAGAGGCAGACCCAACGGCTGATGTGGAAGGTTATGATGCCGGAAGAAAGATTGCAATTATGGCATCAATAGCATTTAATTCAAGAGTGACATTTTCACAGGTGTATACAGAGGGAATTACAAAAATTTCCGCTGATGATATAAGATATGCAAAAGAATTCGGATATGTAATCAAACTTCTGGGCGTTGCAAGAAATGTAGACGGTCAGATAGAGGTGAAAGTTCATCCTATGCTTATAGATGAAAATCATCCTCTTGCAACAGTTAAAGATGCATTTAATGCCGTATTTGTACATGGTGATGCGATGGACGATGCTATGTTTATGGGACGCGGAGCCGGCGAGATGCCAACAGCAAGTGCTGTTATGGGTGACATAATCGATGTTATGAGAGATATTGTATGTGATTGTTGCGGAAGAATTGGATGCAGCTGTTATAAAAAGTTATACGTTAAGAAAATTGAGGAGACAAAGAGTAAGTTCTTTTTAAGAATTAAAGCTAAGGATAAAACGGGTGTTCTTGCCAACATTGCTAGCGTACTTGGCAACAATGATGTAAGTATAGCACAGGTTGTGCAGAAGAGAAGAAACAGCGGTGTTGCAGAACTTGTAATTATAACCGATGAAGTTGAAGAAAAGAATTTTAATGATGCAATGGCAATATTTGAAGGAATGTCTGTCATATCAGAAATTGCAGGTGTAATCAGGGTTCATTAATTTATATAGATTCCTGTCGCTTTTTCATAATTTACGTGTATTTTACAAAAACATGATAGTAGATTTTACATTCCATTGTTAGTATATGTACAGTCATATATAATGGAATGGAGATTTATTATGAGAAACAGATTTGACAGGGAACTTGTCAGACTTAATAATGAGCTTATTGAGATGGGCAGCATGATTGAAAAGTCAATTGAGACAGCAGTCAAAGCAATGGTAAATCAGGATGTTGAACTTGCAAACCGGGTTATTGAGTCTGATGATGAAATTGACCAGCAGGAAAGACAGATTGAGGATTTGTGTCTGAAACTCCTTTTACAGCAGCAGCCGGTTGCAAAAGATTTACGGCTTATATCGTCTGCATTAAAGATGGTTACTGATATGGAGAGAATAGGTGACCATGCGACAGATATTTCTGAGATAACAATTGCACTTGCAGATAAATCATATATTAAAAAGCTTGAACACATACAGCAGATGGCAAAAGAGACAATGATTATGCTTGTAAAGAGCATTGAAGCATTTGTAAATAAAGATATCGAAGAGGCAGACTCTGTAATTAAAAGAGATGATGTTGTGGATGACCTGTTTTCAAAAGTAAAAACAGAGCTTGTACAGATGATTCATGAAAATGTCGATGTTGGGGAGCAGGCAACAGATTTGCTGATGGTTGCAAAATATCTTGAAAGGATAGGAGACCATGCAACCAATATTTCTGAATGGGTAATATTTTCAATAACCGGAACTCATCCCGGAGAAAAAGGAAAGTAAAATCCATATGAAATTTTACATAGATTTTACATAAATTTGATATGGATTTCAGATGGCTGAATTATACTCCAAAATGTAAAAAATAAGTAAAGCATTTAAGGTGATTTTCACCTGTATGGAGGAAACATATGAGTATTTTTAATGCAATAGCATTGATTGGCGGTCTGGCACTTTTCCTGTATGGAATGAATCTGCTTGGTGAGGGACTTTCTAAGACATCGGGAGGAAAGCTCGAGTCAATTCTTGAAAAGCTTACTTCAAATCCGATTAAGGGTGTGCTTCTCGGAGCCGGAGTTACTGCCGTTATCCAGTCATCATCTGCAACAACAGTTATGGTTGTTGGTTTTGTTAATTCCGGAATAATGAAGCTGCATCAGGCAGTCGGAATTATTATGGGTGCCAATATTGGTACAACAGCTACATCATGGCTGTTAAGTCTTACAGGAATACAAGGGGACAGTTTTTTTATAAACATGTTGAAACCAATGTCATTTTCTCCGATTCTTGCAATTATCGGTGTTATTATGATTATGTTCTGTAAAAAAGAAAAAAAGCATGACATCGGAAAAATACTTGTAGGTTTTGCAATTCTTATGTATGGAATGGAAGCAATGAGTTCGGCTGTAAAACCGCTCGCAGATGTGCCGGAATTTACACATATACTTACCATGTTTTCAAATCCGGTGCTTGGTATGCTTGCGGGACTTGTACTTACAGCAATAATCCAGAGCTCATCGGCTTCTGTCGGTATTCTTCAGGCTTTGTGTGCAACAGGAAGCGTTACATTTGCAACAGCACTTCCTATTATTATGGGTCAGAATATCGGTACATGTGTCACAGCGATGATTTCAGCTATCGGAGCTAAGAAAAATGCAAAGAGGGCAGCACTTGTTCATCTTTATTTCAATATAATTGGTACACTTGTTTTTATGTGTCTGTTTTATCTTATTAATGCATTTATACATTTTGAATTTTTGTCACAGGGAGCTACACCTGTAGGAATTGCAACGATTCACAGTGTATTTAATATATTTGCAACAATAATTCTTTTACCGTTTGGCAAGGGACTTGAGAAACTTGCATGTCTTTCGGTCAGGGATGATAAGGAAAGAGAAGAAACAATTGATTCTAACATGGATTTTGACCTTCTTGATGAGCGTTTTCTTGATAAGACAAGCCTTGCGATGGAACATTGCAGAATGGTAACTAATAATATGGCTGATTTGTCAAGAGAAGCATTGTTTAAATCACTAGATTTGTTTTCAGATTTTAGTGAAGAAAAAGCCGGTGATGTCTGTGATATAGAAGAACGTGTTGATAAATATGAAGATGTACTTGGGACATATCTTATGAAATTAAGCAGCCGTGATTTGACAGAGCAGGATTCAGAGACGCTTAACATGCTTCTGCATTGCATAGGAAATTTTGAGAGAATATCAGATCATGCATGCAATCTTGTAAATGCAGCAAGGGAAATGTTTGATAAAAACATGCATTTTTCAGAAAAAGCGGCACTTGAACTAAGAATTTTTACAGAGGCAGTAAGAGATATTGTAAATATGGCTTTTGATGCTTTTAAGGCAGAAGATATTAATGAAGCGACAAAAGTTGAGCCACTTGAAGAAGTTATAGATGATTTGAACATGGAATTAAAAGCACGTCACATACGAAGGCTCAGAGAAGGTAAATGTACAATTGAACTTGGTTTTGTACATTCTTTCATAATTACTAATTATGAAAGAATAGCAGACCATTGCTCTAATATCGGTGTATGCATAATTGAGATAAAGCAGGAAGGTTTTGAGACACATGAGTATCTTGGAATCATGAAACGTGAAGATAATGAGCAATTCAGAAAACAGTATGCTTTATATAAGGAAAAATATAAGTTACCTGAGACAAGAAAATTTACTGAAAATGATATGCAGCCTGCAGCAGTCAAAGCTTGATGATTAATTGGCAGGTATGCGGAATGGAGGAGTTATGGCACTCATATATGTAGTTGAAGATGATAAGAATATTAGCGAAATAGAAAGCTTTGCATTGAAGAATGCAGGACATCAGATTGTAGAGTGTGCAAGTGGAAAGGAATTTCATAAGCAAGTGATTGAGCGTATACCTGACCTTATTCTTCTTGATATTATGCTCCCTGATGAGGATGGGCTTCAGATTCTTACAAAAATGCGTGCCACACCGGAGACAAGAAGAGTTCCAGTAATACTTGTCACAGCCAAAACTACAGAGATAGATAAAGTAAAAGGGCTTGATATGGGAGCTGATGATTATCTTACAAAACCATTTGGTGTAATGGAGCTTATATCAAGAGTCAAGGCACTTCTCCGCCGTGTGGGTGGAATGGAAGAAGAAAAGTTTATAAGAATAGGCCTGCTTTTTATAGATGATGAAAAGCATGTTGCATATGTGGATGATAAGCCGGTAGAGCTTACCTTTAAGGAGTATGAACTTCTTAGGTATCTTGCAATAAATCAGGGAATTGTTCTTTCAAGAGATAATCTTATGGAAAAAGTTTGGAGTTTAGATTATGAGGGTGAGTCGCGTACTTTGGATGTCCATATTAAGACACTCAGACAAAAGCTGGGCGTTGTAGGATGTTATATTAAAACAGTAAGAAATGTAGGATATTACCTTGATGTAGATGACAGAGGCTGATTATGGGTTTGAAAAAAAGAATTAATATTCAATATATGCTTCTTACACTGCTCGCAATAATTGCAACTGTAGCAATATCAAGTGTTGTGTTTTATGAACTTATAAAAAAGGAAGTCGTCGGAGATTTAAAGACATATACTGATTTGATGGTTGATTCTGATGCATGGAAGATAGTGACTGACCCCGATAACAACAGTATGGAATCGGCATTACAAAATAATAATTCACATCTTCGTATAACGTTTGTGGATGCATCAGGAAAAGCTTTATATGATACAAATGCAGATGTCGGTTATATGGAAAATCACAGGAAGCGTCCAGAGATTGCGAAAGCATTTGAAGATGGCAGTGGTGAGGCAATAAGAAAATCAGAGACAATGGGGAAAAGTGCTTTTTATTATGCGGTAAGGCTTGATAATGGCTGTGTTTTGCGTGTTTCAAAGGAAGTGAGCAGTCTTACGAGTGTTATAGCAAAGGCGGTTCCTGTTATGCTTGTTCTCTGTGTGAATTTGTTTATTTTGTGTGTGATTTTATCAAATTTCCTTACTAAGAGCATAGTAGGACCGATAGAGAGACTTGCGGGAAATCTTGATGCCTCGGATTCTATAAAAGTTTATAAGGAGCTTGTTCCTTTTGTGACTACAATCAGAAAACAACATGAAGACATTATGCGAAATGCCAATATGAGACAGGAATTTACTGCAAATGTATCACATGAGTTAAAGACTCCGCTGACTTCAATTTCGGGATATTCTGAGCTTATAGAGAGTGGTATGGCAAGCGATGGTGATGTTGTCCGTTTTGCAGCAGAAATACATAAAAGCTCTAACAGGCTTCTCACACTTATCAATGACATAATAAGATTATCAGAACTTGATGTTACGGTAAGAGAGGATATATTTGAGAATGTTAATCTGTATGAAATTGCAGAAAGCTGTGTTGATATGCTTCAGATGAGTGCGGATAAACATAATGTGACTCTTTCAATTAAAGGAAGCAACCGGACAGTTAAGGCAAACAGACAGATGATGGACGAACTTATATATAATCTTTGCGATAATGCTATAAGATATAATAATCCAGGCGGAAAAGTTGAAGTTACGGTTGATGAAGATAATGGTAAAACATTTGTTGAAGTTAAGGATAACGGAATAGGAATTCCAAAAGAACATCAGGAACGCATATTTGAACGTTTCTACAGAGTTGATAAGAGCCGTTCAAAATCAACAGGCGGGACAGGTCTTGGCCTTGCTATTGTAAAGCATATTGTTGCAAAACATCCTAATGCTGAACTGAAACTTGAGAGTGAAGTCGGTAAGGGTACAACTATAAGAGTTGTATTTAATTAATAATTGTATAAATATGTATAATATTATCCCAAATTGTATTAAATGTGAAAAACCCCTTGAATTAAGCGGATTTATGGTGTAGTATGTCAGATATAGCGAGTATATAAAATATACTAACTGTAAAATAATTATATGCTAATGCAGATTATTGCTATATATGCAGGTTTCTGCTGAGGGGAAAAGAGGTTTTATTTTGAAAAATTGGCTGGCACAGGCAGTAAGTAAGCTGGCACTTACAGGAAAGAAATTTACGGGATTTTGTAAAATTATGGCGGTCACACATGCGAAGGCATGTATAATAGCGGGCTGCGTCGTTACTGTTGGAACTACAGGAACAGTTGCAACGGCGGTTTACGTTAATCACGCAAATAATAACAGACAGATTGTTGTTGCAGAGACAGTTCCTACAGAGACTGAACCTGCTACATTAAAGGCGGTTGTTACAGAAACAACAACTGAGCACACTGAGGAAGTAACGGAAGAGCAAACAGAAGAGCAAACAGAAGAGGAAGTTGCACCTCAGGATATGAACGAAGAACAGATTACAGATATGATTGAATCAGGCGATATTGAGATTATTCCAATTGAAGAATTGGAAATAGTTGATGATAATTCGACTGAACCAGAGCGTAATGAAGACGAAGTTATAGAAGATCCGCCTGCTCCAGAAGCACCAAAGTCTGATCAGATATATGAAGTCGGACAGCTTGTTCATGGTATAGATGTATCAAGATGGCAGGGTGATATCGATTGGACAAGGGTTGCCAATTCAGGAATTACATTTGCCATGATAAAGTGCGGCGGCGGTGACGACGGACTTTATGAAGATAGAAAATTCCAGCAGAATATCCAGGGTGCTCTGGCTAATGGAATTCAGGTCGGCATATATTTTTATTCAGGAGCAAGAGACGTTGAGACTGCATACAGGGAGGCAAGTTTCTGTGTAAATCTTATAAGAGGATATCAGATTACATATCCGGTTGCATTTGACTGGGAATTAGCATATGGCGATGGCAGCTATGATACTATTACAAAAGTATGTGAGACATTCTGTGATGTAATAGCAGCTTCAGGTTATAAACCAATGGTATATTCTAATAAATACCGCTGGTATGATGCATTTAATGGTGCACAGATTTCTAATAAGTATAAAGTATGGATGGCTGCATACCTTGGCGATTATTACTATACATCAAGACGCTGGCAGTATGGCGATGTGCTTCCGAACTTTGACTATCACTTTGATATGTGGCAGTACGGCGTAACTAATACTGTAGACGGCATTGACGGTTATGTAGATATGAATATCGCATTTTTCGGATATGCAAATTATCAGGTAAACGGGCTTCAGAAACCTAAGATAGAAGTTCCGTCAGATAATGTGACTGTTACAGAATCGGAAGGTGCTTTTGACATATGGAACGGTGTTAAGGCAACGAACTCTATAGGTTACGATGAAGATTTGGATTATGTAATAAAAAATGCCAATGGTGATGAAGTTACTATTGAAGACGCTAATGTGACACCTGGCGTGTATACAATAGAGTATAGTTTCATTGATCCGAAAGAAGGTTATACAAGCAGGAAGGTTACTCTTAATGTATTAAAGAAAGAGGAAGAGACTGAAAAGCCGACAGAAAAACCGACAGAGGGCGAGACCGGAACAGGTGAGAATCCCACAACAAAAGCATCGGAGGAATCATCATCCGGGACGACGGCAGGAGCTGAAAACAAAAATTAATATCATTCGTGTTGAAAAAATGTCATTTCGTGCAAATGGCATTTTTTTTATGCTGTTTAATGTATAATACTGTTAAGATATATTATCTTCTCGTAATACTTTTATTGTACGTTTGATATTAATAATATTTATATACAAAGGAGGGACTTGTATGAGATTAATTAAAAAAATCAAAAAAGGAACGGCAGTTATACTGTCAACTGCATTAATGGCGGGACTTGTTCCGTTTATGCCACATAGTGTGAGCAAGGTGCAGGCGGCAGCAGGAAGCAAGAAACCGAGCGTAACGGCGTATGCGACAAAGGAACAGTTGATGGATGAGACATTTACACCGAATTATAAAGGAATATCGGATAATGTCGGTAAGCTGGCATTTGGTAATGATGAAGACGGAAATATACAGGAATGGTATATTCTTGGAAAGGATGGGGGTGTAAATAATGTAAAGGATAATACAATTATTTTTGCAGCCGATTCCATAAAAAAAGAACAGATACTTGAGGACATATCTTCAGGTTCGATAACAAAAACATATAAGGAGGAGTACGGAAATTATGGAAATAATGCTCCGCAAGAAGTATATGCAAGTCACTATGGTGCAAGTGAGTTAAGGAAAGTTCTTCAGGATATGGTAAGAGATGACAATGATACATACTTTTCCGATGCAGAGAAGGCTATAATGAATGAGGTGAAAGTAACAACAGAGGATTCAGACTATAAAAGGTATACTATATCGGATAAGTTATATGCTCCGGGTTGTGATTCTTATAATTATCTTAGTCATAAAGAACTGCTGATAGCAGTAAATACTAATACAAAAAAAATAGCAAGCAGCATTTATTGGGCTGTCGGAGAACCTTTTTGGACACGTACACCCCGATATGGTGGTTCAATTAGCGAACTTACTGCGAATCCCTATGAAATACAGAATTCGTATCGAATAGAAGGTCATGATGTGAACGAAAAATTAGCAGTACGTCCGCTTGCGAATCTGAATCTGGCAACAGTTCTTTTTGCGTCTTCAGCCACGGCAGCTACTTCTGATTCTGCGGTGTATGGCACAATCGCAGAGGGTACGGCGATGAGACTGCGGATTAATGGAAAGAATAAGGATATAGGTTCTGTGTACTATAACTTTGAGAACGGATATATTAGGGCAACAAAGGGAAGCATTTCTGATACGGTGTCACTTGTGATACAAGGAAACGATGGAACGAATGACTGGTATTACAGTAAAAAAATAGACAAAACGGATACGGTTAAAGTTTCAGATATTCAGAGAGCATTAAATATTTCTGATGATATTGATTGGAGAAATTGTCAGATATGGCTTGAGACAACAGATGAGGACAGAATGACTTATGCTGTACCGGCAGAAATCAGTACGGTTTTTGCAACAAAAGATCAATTGATGGATTCGGTTTTACATTATGATGGAACACCTGATGGTATCGGAAAGCTGGAATTAGGTAAAAATGAAGACGGTGCATATTCTTGGTACATATTGGGAAAAGATAACAATATAGATGGTGATAATACAGTTATTTTTACCGTGAGTCCTTTGGCAACGGGAATCAAGTTTAATCCTGATAATAATGATGTAACATTTCAGGAAGGTATGGGAACATATACATACTATGATTATGTTCCTACGACAGTAAGTTCTGATCATTACGGCGCATGTGAACTCAGACAAAATTTGTTGAGTATAGCTGACAGCAGCAGATTTACCGCGACAGAAAAATCCCTGATGCAGGCTACAACGCTTAATATGTGGGATACATTGAATTCCGATTCATATACTGTTTCCGATAAATTATATGTACCCGGGGGCGGTTATGGTGATTTAGATATAAAGATAGGAACTTTTGACAAAATAATATTGCCAATGAGGACATTTTGGAATAACAGTCAAGACAGTGCATTTTGGCTGCGTACGGCAGGTACAGATCGTGCATTTATAGCTGTTTGCGGTGATAAAGTCGGCTCAAGGTACTTTGAAAGTGCCGAGAATGTTTGTGCAGTACGTGCGGCTTCCAATCTGAATCTTTCATCGGTTTTTTTTGCATCATCAGCAACAGCATTTTACTCTCAGACCGATGAGACAAAGGGGACTGTTTACGATGGAACAGCTATGACATTGCGACTTGACGGAGGTAATAAAGATATTGGTTTTGCAGCTTATGATGCCGGAGAAGGAAAGATTATTGCTAAAAAAGGAAAATGCTCAGGTCGTGTGGTTCTTATGGTTCAGGGAAATGACGGAGGAAGTAACTGGTTTTATTGCAGCCCAGAGTTGGATTCAGCAGAGTATGTATGTACATCTTCATATATTAAAGAGGCATTGAATTTATCTGAAGATATTGACCTGTCAAAATGCCACATCTGGCTGGAAACAAAAGAAGATGATATGGCATATGCGGTAAATGCGATAAGTGGCAAGGTTATAGACAGGATTGATGCGACAATCAATGCTCCAAAAGGAGAAGAAAAGTTTGATACAGATATAAAATGTAATACAGAGGGAATTGCAGATGCAGCAATCACATGGACGGATATACAGGGAAACGCTGTAAGTTCAACGGTGGATTACTACCCGGCTAAGTATAAGGCACATTTAACATTTTCACCTGCCGAGGGTTATGTATTGGCACCATATACGAAGATTTTTATAAACGGAAGAGAATTTGTGGATGAAAAGGTTGTTGATAAAAATGGAATTATTAGTGTAACAGGAGGCTTTGAATCAGGTAAACGTAAGATTACAACCATAAAAAAACCTGTAGTTCCTGCTGATAATACATTTACGCAATATTATACAGATGACAGTATTTTAGATAATAATGATGAACTTGGAAACACGGCAGGTCTTTCATTTGACGGAAGCATGGAACCTGTTACGGGTGAAATTGATGTTACATGGACTTTAGAGGGAGCTTATAATGATAGTCCTTCGGCAGAAAATACTTTCAGATGGAGCTTTGATGTTAGCAAATTAGAAGATTATGAAATAGCTGTAGGATGTGAGACAACGGGTATAGCGGTAATTAAAAATAAAGCGGCTACACCTGTCAGTATTACGGGAACAGATACAGGACTTGAGTATGATGAGTCGGATATTGATGTGTCACAATACTTTACAATCGACAGTAATGCAGGTACAGCGGTCTATTCTTTGGTTTCAAAAGAGACTGACGGTTCGGTTACTGGTGAGGGTACACTTGACGGAAGTATTTTAAATATTAAAAATACAGGAATTTTTAAAGTAAAAGTTATAACAGCGGCAAACGGAAATTATGCGGCTGGTGAAGCTGTAATTACGCTTACTGTGGAAAACGGCACAATATTGTATAACGCTACGGATTACAGCGGCACATATGACGGTAAGCCGCATAGTATAAGCGTTGATGTTACGAGTCCGTCTTCGACAAATGTAACTTACAGTACGGACGGAAAAACTTACAGTACAAATAATCCTGTATTTACCGATGCGGGTGAGTATACCGTCTGCTATAAGATTGAAAAGTCAAACTATGATACGGTTACAGGTGAAAAGAAAGTAGTTATTGCGAAAAAAAATCTTGAAGTTAAAGTTGATGACCAGAAGATAGTATGGGGAAATGATATTGATAACACAAAATATAATGTAAGCGGTTTGACAGAAGGCGATGGTATTTCGGAGATTACACTTAAAGCAAGTACAACGGCACTTACAGATAACGGAACAATCAGCGTAAGCAGTATAGCAATTACAAACGGTTCAAAGGATGTGACATCAAATTATGACATTGCTTTGTCTGACGGAAAGCTTGTAATTGAACATAATACATCTCTTGTTCCGACAAGATTTGATGCCCACAAGAAAAAAACTGCTTATGAAGCAGGAGAAATTTTGAATGTTGATGATATTACGGTAACTGCATATTATGAAGATGGTTATAGTGAGCAGATTACAGGATATACAACAAATGCAGACGAATTGGATATGAATACGGTAGGTGAAAAGATTCTTGCGGTATCATATACAAAAAACGGTGATACAAAGACATGTAGATTTAAAATTATCGTTACTCATACACATGGATTCGATAATGCAGTATGGCACAGTGATAGCATAAATCACTGGAAAGAATGTACAAAATCTTATTGTGATAAGAGTGACGGTTATAAAATCCAGGAGATATCCCATACATGTGAATATACTTATACATGGTCGGATGATTATAAGACATGTACTGCAGTAAGAAAATGCAGTATATGTGAGTATACTGATTCAGAGACAGCCGCTTCTGATATTGTGGTAGTACAAAACAGAGATTGTACAAATCCTGAAATTATAGAATATGTTGCTAGATTTAAGAATTCTTTATATAACGATTTTGAGACACAAATAAAAGGAAATTTTGAGGCAGCACCAGCAACAGGACACAACATGTCAGAATGGACATCAAACAGAGACAATACACACAGCAGGATTTGTACGAATTCAGGCTGCACGTATAAGGAAACAGAAAAATGTTCCGGTGGAACAGCTACATATTTCAAAAAGGCAATATGTGATGACTGTAAAGCGGAACACGGAGATTTTAAGGCAGATACGATTAAGCCGACAGGTGAGATTAAGTTAAGTGATAATACATGGAATACACTTCTTAACAAAATAACTTTCGGACGTTTCTTTAGTGCGACACAGAAAGTAACAATTGCAGGAACAGATGACAGTTATAGCAGTGATGGTTTTAATTTATCTGAAGATGCGGTTAAGATTTCATATCTGCTTGCAAGCGGAGACGAAGCGAAGGCTTATACAACAGATGAACTTGATAAGAGATTCACAGCGGGAGAATTTAAGAATTACAAAGCATCATTTAATGTTAATCCCGATAACAAGTATGTTGTTTTTGCAAGAATTGAAGACCACGCAGGAAATGCAACATATATTTCATCAGATGGTGTGGTAATTGATTCAACTACACCTGTTATAGATGGTGTTGCAGAAGGTGAAATCTACTGTGAAAAGGTAGAATTTACTGTATCAGATGACAATTTTGACAAGGTGACTGGTATAATCGGTGATGATGTGCAAACGCTGACATCAATTAATGGCAGATATATTTTAGCAGATGGAATGCATAAGGTAATCGCTTATGATAAAGCAGGTAACAGCACAGAGGTTAATTTTGTTGTAAATGCAAATCATGCCGTAAGTGAATGGATGACAGATAAAGAGGCAACAATTGAAGAGACAGGAAGCAGACACAAAGAATGTAAGGTTTGCGGAACAATTCTTGAAAAAGCTGATATTGAAAAACTTGTGCCGTTGGAATATAAGATTATTGCCGGTGCAGACAGTTCATGGTCACAGAATACTGATATGAATCTTGTGATAAAAGGAAATGGTGATTTTGCCAAGTTCATAAGAATTAAAGTGGATGGTGTGAGCGTTGATGCCACGAATTATACAGTTGCAGAGGGCTCAACAATAATCACATTAAAGCCGGATTATATTAAGACATTGTCTGTAGGAAGCCATGTATTTGAAATTATATGGAAAGATGGTATAGCATCTACAAGTTTTACAATTGTCAATAATGAAGTTGCAGATACAAATAATAATCAGGGTACAGATATTATACAGACGGGAGATACAGCAAAGCCGGTTCTTTGGTCAATGCTTTTCATGGTATCGTTTGCTGGATTTGCAGTAATGTCTGGAAGAAGAAAAAAGAAGAACTGTAAATAATAATAATTAATTGTAAATCAAGGCTCCGCTGGCACTTATGTGTTGGCGGAGCCTGTTTATTAACCTTGTAATCCGGCAGTCTGACGAATCATATCTTCTACGACAATATCATAAATTTCACCGACAGTGTTGCAATATTCAAGGATTTTCCATGGTTCATTTGTATGAAAATGAATCTTTACTAAATCTTCATCTCCGGCAGCGATAAGGCTGTTGCCTTCAAAATGTTCTGTTATGTAATCGGAAATTTCATCTTCATCCAAATCTTTGTCTCTTTTGTCAATTAAAAGCTGGGTGTCATAACGATATGCGAACTGATCGTCCTCCGCATCTATACTGTGAATTTCTGACATAAAAAATCCGCCTTTCTTTGTATATGTATTCTTAATCTACGCTATTATGACATAAATTTTGCATATATTCAAGAAATTTAATTCTCAGTATCATTAAGGGCAGAATTATATTCTTCTTCCGAATAACATTCCAGTATCTTATCCTTTGGGACATTAAGTTTAATCATGTTTTTTATTGCTTTGGTATTTGCTATTTGTGTTCCTTGGCTAATACCTCGCTCGACTCCATCATTAAATCCATCGTCATAGCTGATATTTTTCTCATTTTTTATATGCTGTTCTTCGTTATATTCTGTCAGAATCATGTCACGCACCTCCGCTGTATGCACTGATAATA